>ERZ794982.93-NODE-93-length-44048-cov-15.779442_pt1 | contig 44048 bp, 39 predicted proteins | sample MGYA00433071_ERZ794982 | MGnify/ENA primary metagenome ERZ794982 (study PRJEB30140, sample SAMN00862574) | bioreactor metagenome | study: EMG produced TPA metagenomics assembly of the Bioreactor inoculated with sediment Metagenome (bioreactor metagenome)...
AGCGGTCATGGATTTTCATGTCATAGCGCGGCACTTCGATGCTGTTGCCCGCTTTCAGATCATTGATGTGCGAGAGGATCAGGGCATGGTCCTTGGTGTCGATATGATCGAAATTGCCCTCCACCGCACCAAGATAATAATCATCTTCGCAAATCAGATTGGCCTTGTGCGTGCCAATGCGGTTCTGAAGCCTGCGAGCAAATGAGCTTTTGCCAGATGCCGAACCACCTGCGATGGAAATGATCTTCATGTTGTCATCCTGGATGTGCCGAAATGATGTCTTTCGGATCCTATCTATAGGCCGCGTACTCTGTTTTGACAAACATCACAACTTTGAAAAATTCCGGACCGGGTCTTTTGTTCTTTGTCCTCTCTGTCTTCTCTCTCCCAAACGCCTTTGATGCTACCATGCGGGTGGTTATACCAACGAGGGGGAACATGTTTGGAGGATTTGGGTATGTTTGGGGAGGTTTGGCACCTTTGTGGCCTTTTGACCCTTTGAGATTTGGCAAATTTTGCGACAGAAAGTACGTAAGTCAAGAAGAGAAAAATTTTGCGCGAAATCGACCTTTTTGAGGATAGGGACCTTTGACCCCTTTGCACCCTTTGGACCCTTTTTGATTTTCCAATTCTCTCTATTTTCTGGACCTTTAGACCCTTTCGACCCTTTGAAAATGAGTAAAAGAAAGAAAAAACAAGGATCGGGAGACGGGTATATACATGATACGCGCTTATAAACGGGCCTCCCGATCGCCATTTTTGGTTTTTCCGACGAAATTTCAAAGGGTCGAAATGTCCCAAAAGGTGGGCCGGACGGTATGAGGGCAAAGAAAAACCCCGCGTCACGACAGGGTGTTCTGCGGGGTTTCCTTGCGGGGAATGTGTTCGGGAGGCAGAGTTCAAGAGTTGGCTGCTCTGGCCAGGCTTTGATCGGTCAGGATGTGACTGACATCAGCCAGATAGAGTTGGCGGGTGCCTTCGTGGACGGAATCGATGCAGACGTGTTTGTTGTCGTGGCTCCATCGTGGATGCAGGTCACAGCGATTGTGCTTGCCAAGGTCCGGCGGTGTGAAGAAGGAGCCGATATCGTGGCGGGTCTGGCTGCGGGTGTCGAACAGGAAGAGGATGCGCTCGTTGGTATTGGCATCGGGATAGGTGTCCGACAGGATCCAGCGCCCATCGCGTGAATAGGTCATATGGCCATTTTCGGTCAGGATGTCCGGGCCGATGATGTCCACCTTGCCCGTTGCATCATGATAGAGATGGTAATGGATGGCCCCATCATGAGGGCCCCAGACTATGATTTCCTCATCGGATTTCCACATGGGATGGGAGATCTGATATTCGGATTTTTCATAATCAAAGGTGCCGACTTCATTTGGGTCGAAACCCTCTGCCAATTGCGGCAGGGGATGGTCGGAACATTCCAGAAGGCGCAAGTCGCTGCCATCACCATTCACGGTGAAGAGGCGATGCAGGAAGCAGGTTTCATCCTCCACGCGCTCGGTCCAGCGATGGATGAAAAGGAAGCGACTGCCAGATGGATTGGCTTCCAGATGGGTGATCCAGTGAATGGCCTTGTCCATGGAGGGGCGGGGATCAAAGGCACGCAATTGTGCCAGACTGAGGATCAATTGATAGTCGCCGCTCTCCATATCCATGCGATAGATGCCGTCATCCGCCGGGGCCTTTTCCAGCTGTGGTTCCTGATGAGATGCCGGATAACCGATGGTTTTATGGGTCACCATGAAGCGAGAATAATTGACGCTCAAGGCATAATGCCCGTCCGGGGATAGCACATAGACCGGCAGTGGAAGGGTGCGTGTCTCGCCATTGTCCAGATCATGCAGCTTGGAACAGAAATCCGGATAGGGGGTATCTCGATCCGAGCTGTCAGTGCGGGCGTTATAGATGATGCGGTTTGAATTGCCGACCCATTGCAACTGGCTGCCCATTTGCCAATTCCAGGTGGTGGTTTGGCCAATGGCGTGAAACTGATCATTTGCTTCCAGATCGAAATATCCCAGCGTGGCTTTTTCCTTGCCGGTAATGTCTCCGGTGAAACGGTCCACGCGCTGCGCCAGCAATCGCTTGTCCTCACGGTCGAAATTCGACTTGTTGTAATATCCGAAAAAGTGATGGGCGCTGGCGTCGCCAACGCGGCGGATCAAAGTGGGGGAGGTCATGCTGTTCTTTCAAAAGGATCGGGCAAAATACTCGGGCAAAAGCGCGGGTGCACCTGCCCGATGGCGGGCAAGCGCAAGTCTTGAAAAGAGGGTGGCCTATTTCTGGAATTTGATTTTGGTGGCGGCCAGTTCGTTGAAGTCGTCATCTGTCGCGGACAGGGTGAAATCACCGGCGGCAACCAGCTTTTTCTTGACGAAGCGGCCATAGGACCATTGGGTGGACCAGTTGCCTTTGGCATCTGCCACTGGCCCTGGCTTCAGGGCATAGCCGATTTCCGAGGTCACGCCGTCTGCAGTGGTGAAGAGCAGCAGCACCGGCTCATTGGCCTTGAAGCCAGAGCCGGAAATTTCCAGCATGCCTTTCTTGTCCAGTGCGGCAGAAGCGGGGACCTTCAGCTCTTGCGCGGCCAGGCTTGAAGACATGGCAACAAGCAAGCCCAGAGTGGTGATCGTCAGAGTGCGGTTCATATTATCGTCTCCCTTTTGATATGATTTTAGCTATCGAGCATGTGAGAATTGCGCCGGTGCTGAACCACGCCCTGATAGAGGGCAAAGGCGCACAGGATGAGCAAGACAATGCAGATTGGCCGCGTGACCAGTTGCATCAGGAAAGCCGGAACATTGCCGCTGACCAGCGCCAGGGAGCGCGCCAGCTCGCCTTCCGCCAGGGTGCCAAGCACCAGCCCAAGCACCAATGGAGCGCGGGGCACGGCGAAAAAGTTGAAGCCGAAACCGATGACACCGACGGCCAGCATGATCAGGATGTCCTCGACTGAGCCGCGGATGGAATAGGAGCCGATCACGGCAAAAGCCAGAATGCAGGGGGCGAGAATTTCCCGTGGGACCGTGATGACCTTGGCGCAATAGCGGGCAAAGATCAGCCCGACCGGAACAAACAGGATATTGGCCAGCAAAAGGCTGAGCATGAAGCCATAGGTGATGCCGGCATTGAGGGTGAAGAGATCAGCGCCGGGACGCAGGCCATGGATCATCAAGCCGCCGAGCAGCACGGCTGTTACCGGATTGCCGGGAATGCCCAGTGTGAGAAGCGGGATCAGGGTGCCGCCGGTCACCGCATTGTTTGCGGTTTCACTGGCGATGACGCCATCTGGCGCGCCGTTGCCGAACTCTTCCTTGTTATGTGCGGCGCGTTTTGCGGCATCATAGGAGAGAAAGCCGCCAACACTGCAGCCAACGCCGGGAATGATGCCCACGATGATGCCGATCAGGGAGGAGCGCAGGATATTGAATTTGCGTCTCAAAACCTCGCCCAGATAGGAAAAGGGACCGCGATCTCCACTGATGCCGGTTTGGGCCACCAATGTGGTTTTGCCGCTCATCATCGAGATGACTTCGGGGATGGAATAGAGCCCGATCAGGGACACCACCATCGGAATGCCGTCATAAAGGGAAGGCTGGCCAAAGGTGAAACGCAACTCGCCTGTCAGCGGATGAGAGCCGATGGTGCTGAGCAGCAGACCCATTGCCCCGGCGATCAAGCCTTTCGACATGGCCCCGGCAGACAGGGATGCGATGACGGTGATGCCAAAGACCGCCAGCAGGAAATATTCGGGCGAGCCGAATTTCAGCGAGAATTCAGCCAGCGGTGGGGCCAGCAGCAATAGCGCAATGACGCTGAGCAGACCACCAATGCTGGAGCCAAAGGTGGCCAGTGCCAGCGCGCGGGTGGTTTCGCCCCGTTTGGACATGGGATGCCCATCCAAAAGGGTGGCTACGGCGGCTGGTGTTCCGGGAATATTGAGGATGATGGCGCTGATGGACCCGCTATAAGTAGAGGCCAGATAGATACCGCCAAGCATGGCCAGCCCGGCTTCGGGGGGCATGGAGAAGGTCAACGGGATGAGAAGTGCCACACCCATTGTGCTGGTCAGTCCCGGAAGGGAGCCGATCACCACGCCGCCAATGACACCGATGGTCACTGCGAACAACGCCATTGGCGTCATGAGGGCATCAAACCCGAGCAGAAGATTGTCTAGCATCCGATCGTCCTCAGATCAGCTCGAAAAGAAGGGCCTCAGGCGGGTAAACACCCAGGAACCAGAAGAAGAGGAAATACAAAAGGCCGGTCAGTCCCAGCGCCACCGGCAACACCAGCAAGGGGCGCCGTTCGCCGGAGATCACCATCGTCAGGGACAGAAACAAAAAGGTAGCCAGTGGGAAGCCCACCACGAGCATCAGTCCTGTATAGGCAAGGATGCTGATGACCACCTTTGCAAAGCCTGCCAGATCCGCCAGGTCTCTGGATTTTTCAGCTTCGGCATCTGCGGTGGGGTCCGCAGATGCTTTCAGTCTGTTGATGCCCAATGTCACCGCCAGAATGGCTATGAATATGGCCAGTAATTGCGGGAAATAGGCCGAAGCGGGCTGATAGCTGAAACTGGTTATCAGCACCGCAGAGGCCGCGATAAAGGTAAGACTGCAAAACAGGATGTCTTTGCTGCGCTCATTGAACATGATCACGGCCTTCCCGGTTGGTTATTGCAATGTCGGTTACTTCAGCAGCTCGACATAGCCGCCAATGCTTTTCTCGGCTGAGGACAGATAGTCGCCGAATTCAGCTGCGCTCATATAGGTCAGAGGCAGGCCCAGACGTTCGATATGGGCGATGAATTTCGGATCATTGACCACATCCTTGAAGGCTTTTTCCAAAACGGCCTTTTGCTCAGGCGAGACACCTTTTGGCACCGCGACACCGCGCATGGATGCGCCGATATTCTGAACCTCGGTGCCGGAAGCCTCCGCGATGGTTGGTACATCCGGCAGATAGGGATAGCGCTTGGCGGCAAAGACGGCGAGTGCGCGCAAGCGTCCATCTTTCACCTGACCAGTGGCAGAGCTGGCAGAGGGCACGGAAGCATCCACCTGTTTGCCGATGGTTGCGGTGATGGCAGGGCCGGAGCCGTTGAACGGAACAAAGTTTACATCAATGCCAAGCGCATCTTCTGTCACCACCAGCTGGAGCTGGTTGTTTGATTGTGGCCCGTCACCGCCCACGGTCAGACCGCCCGGCTTGGCTTTGGCTGCTTTGGCAAAGTCGGCAAAGGTCTTGTAGGGGCTGTCGGCAGGTACTGTCAGAACAACCGGATCCAGCTGGATATTTCCGATGGGTTCGAAGTCGGACATGTTGAACGGCACATTCTCGCGCAACATCTTCACCAGAAAAATCGACGGGATATTGATGAAGCCGATGGTGTAGCCGTCATTCTTGGCACGTGCCAGCGCCGAAAAGCCAACCTGACCGCCCGCGCCGGGCTTGTTGCGGATGATCAGTCGCTGGCCAAGATGCTTGTTCATGTAATTGGCCAGAATGCGCGCAGCGGTATCGGTGCCGCCACCTGGCGAATAGGCAACAATCATACTGACGGGCTTTTTGGGATAATCATCTGCCATTGAAAATGTGGTGCTGGCAACTGCCATTGCAGCTCCGATCAGGATTGATTTCATTGCGGCATACATCGGCTTCCTCCTGGTTGGTGCACATTTTTCATGAAATGTACTTTTATGCATACAATCATAAACATTTTGAAAAATCAATCGTAATGTTCTAAAAGTGATCCCAGATAGATGCAGTCGATGAAAATGCCAGCACATCAGTGTGTTAGGGTTATTTAAAGTGAGTTCGGATATCCATGTCAGCCGAAAATTCAGATTTGCCCTTGGCAGAAAAAGTGTATCGCCAGCTTCTGGAGGACATTCGCGAAGGGCAATTTCATCCCGGAGAGCGCATCAAGGAAGCCTCGATTGCCAATCGATTGGGCATCAGCCGTACGCCGGTGCGCGAGGCCATTCGCCGGTTGCAGTCAGAAGGGCGCGTCACCATCGAGCCGCAGCGCGGGGCTGTGGTGGCCGAGCTGGATCGGCTGGAAATTTCCGAGCTGTATCTCTTGCGTCAGCAATTGGAGGGCATTGCCGCGCGCTTTGCTGCGCAGCATGCATCTGATATGGAAATCGAACAGATGCAGGTCATTCTCGACAGGGCGCATGGCGAGAATGCGGACAAGCGGGCGCTGAATCAGGGCAATTGGGATCTGCACAAAGCCATTTTCTATGCCGCGAAAAACCGCTTCCTGCTCAAGACCTTCAATGCCTTGAGCGATGATCTGGCCTTGCTGCGTGGTGCTCGATATATCCCTCAAGGGCGACCGGCGGAATTGTATAAGGAACATAAAGCCATCGTCGATGCCATCCGCGCCCGGGACCCGGACCGCGCAGAACAGGCTGCGAAAGATCATATCGAAAGCTCCTATCGCATCCATCTGCAAATCGCGTTCGAGATGTGATATCCGCGTTGCAAAGGGCGGAAGATAGCATTCTTGCAAAAGAAAACCCCATGTGATCAGCACGGGGTTTTGTTGCGGGGGATGACAGAGACAAAGTCTAGTCCTTCATGTCTTCCAGTTCCTGCTCGTTCCAATAACCGATGAGGATGCCGACTTTGGCTTCGCCTTTGCTGGCATTGCGGCCGCCTATGTCTTCGTCGGACATGGTGGTGCGCTGGTTTGTGCGGCGGCACCAGTTAAAGAACAGCCGCTCCATTTTTTGGCACTGATCGGCATATTCGGAAAGGCCGCCGAGATCTATCAGCTCATCCGGGTCATGTTCCAGATCGAACAGCATGGGGCGGAAACCCTCGGCATAGATATATTTCCAGCGACCATCAAACAGCATGGTGAGTTTGGCATCCGCTACCTCCACACCAAGGCGGGTGCGGACATCGCGCATGGAATAATCATATTCCGAGACGGCGAAGTCGCGCACTTTGCTCACCTCGCCATGCAGCACCGGCAAAAGGGATTTGCCTTCCAGAATATGGGGCACTTCCTTGCCGCCATAAAAGTCCAGAATGGTTGGCACGATATCGATGGCTTCGATCAGGGTATCGCTCTTGATGCCTCTTGTGGCGTCGGCCTCGGGGCTTGGATCGACCACGATCAGCGGAATGCGTGAGGACGGATCATGGAACAGCTCCTTTTCGCCCATCCAGTGATCGCCAAGATAATCGCCATGGTCGGAGGTGAAGATGATCATGGTGTCATCGCTTAGGCCCTTCTCGTCCATGAAACGCATCAGCTCGCCGATCTGATCATCGAGCTGTTTGATCAGACCCATATAAGCGCCAATTACGCGGGTGCGGACATGGTCTTGCGAGAAAGCGCGGGAGACGCGCTCTTCCATGAAAGCGCCAAAGACCGGATGCGGATCTTCGCGCTCGGCCTCAGATTTGACCACCGGCATATGGGTGTTTGGCCCATACATGTCGTGGTAAGGGGCTGGCACGATATAGGGCCAATGGGGCTTGATATAACTAAGATGCAGGCACCAAGGTTGGTCGCCCGCCTCATTGATGAAGTCCATTGCCCGGCGGGTGATGTAAGGGGTCTCGCTTTGCTCGTCCGTTGCGCGGGCCGGTTTGTCGGCATGTTCCATGAACCAGCCGCTGAGGATATTGCCCTCGTCATCTTCGGCGCTGTTGGCAACGCTGTTCCATGGATTTTCATCCTGCCAGCCTTGCTCTTTCATGTAGCTATCATAGGCCTCATTGCGGGCATAGCGCGGGCCGTCCGGGTGCAGGCCGTCTTCACGCTCAAAGGGTTCGAACCCGCATTCGGAGACCAGCACGCCGATGGTGCTGTCTGGTGCCAGACCAAGGCGGCGCATACCTTCGGCATCAGCTGTCATATGGGTCTTGCCGCACAGTGCGGTGCGCACGCCCATGGGGCGCAGATGATCGCCAAGGGTCATCTCGCCGACCTTCAGCGGGATATTGTTCCAGGTCGATCCGTGCGAGCTGACATAGCGACCGGTATAGAAGGACATGCGCGATGGGCCGCAAATGGGAGATTGCACATAGGTGCGATCGAACAACATTCCGCGCTCGGCCAGCTTGTCGATATTGGGAGTCGCTAAGTGCGGATGTCCGGTGCAGGACAGATAATCCCAGCGCAGCTGGTCGCACATGATGAAAAGAACATTCTTGGCCATGCGATGTGTTCCAAAGTCTTTGGTTTGGCTTGGTAATTCTGGGCCAGCCCTCTCCCCCTTCCAACCACCCGACATGGTACCCTGATAGACGATTGGGAGGAGGAGAGGGCTGGATTTCTATTTACAGCGCGTTCTGAGAAAAGTTGCAGACTTTTCGGATAAGAATTCGCTTATACGAGCATCTGACCGGGGCGGAGGTTGCCCCGGCCAGACTTTCCTGTCGGCTCCTTCTCTCTGGAAAGATGAGAACCGAGGATTTCTGTCTTGGTTTTAGGAAACGGGCTTGGCCGCATCCGGAATGGTGACGCCAAGCTCGGTCAGGGCGCGATAGGCCCCGGCATGAAGCGGCAGATTGATGTCGGCAACGGCGGCCTCCGGGGTGACGACTTCCAGCCATGGGGAGGAGCCTTTCAGATCGGCCACGCCGGCATAGAAAGCCTTGGTCATTTCATAGATCATGTCGTCGCCAGCTTTCTCGTTGGTGACCACGCCCACGGTGACGCCAAGGGTGGTGACATCGTCTTCATTGACCTGGTTGTCGCCATAGACGCCCTTTGGCAGGGTGGTAGCCTTGAAGCCCGGACGGCGGGTCAGCTTTTGCACGCCTTCTGTCTTAAGCTTGTCTGCCGGGATGCCGAGGAAGCGGATCTTGTTTGTGACCGCGATCTGGGTCAGAACCGGGCTTGGGGCATTGGTCGGGTTGCAATAGACATCGAGATTGCCGTCCTGAAAGGCAGCGGCGGCTGCATCCCAGCCCAGTTTCACCGCTTCATAATCCTCGCCTTCTTCCAGACCTGCAACGGCCTTGAACAGGCGCTTCATGGTGGTGAAAGCCGCACCGCCCGGAGGGCCGAGGAAGACGCGTTTTCCCTTGGCGTCCGCAATGGATTTGATGCCGGAGGAGTCATAGACCGCGATGTGATAGAGACCCATGGGGAAATTGAAGACCGTGCGCAGTTTGGTGACCAGTTCCGGGGCCTGCTTGATCTTTTTATACATAGCCAGATTTTTGCGCATCAAGGCATGGATGGTGGGAGAGGACATGCAGAACATGCTTTTGCCCATGGCGACTTCCAGTACATGGCGGGTGGCGGCACCGGTGGCATTGACCTGAATTTCATAGTCTGGCAGCTGCTTGTTGACGATGCTGGCAAACATGGTCATCACAAGGTTCGGGCTGGTGCCCGGGCCAAGGGTCGACATGCGCAGCAGCTCTTTGGACAGGGCCATATTGGGAATGAGGCTGGCTGCCGTCATGGCGGTTGCGCCCTTCATCAGGGTGCGCCGGGTCAGGACTGATCTGGTCATTTGGTTTCTCCCATTTTATCACTGGATTTCAAAAAGAGGTTCATGGCTCCATCATCAAAGAGCAAAAGAAGAAGGGTGGCAGCGGTCGCGATCCAGGAGACAAGCGGGCCAAAGAAAAGAAGCGCAGCTGCCAGACCCAATCCGACGGGGATCATGTATTGCTTATCAGTTCGTGGATAGCAGGCCCGCGAGATCATCAGCACAGAGAGCAGAACGAAGAGAATGGATTGAGCTGATTGCAGCAGCTCATATCCGGTGCCAAGCAAAAGCGCTGGCTGATAGACAAAGGCAAAGGGAATGACAAAGCCGGGCAGGGCGAGACGAGAGGCCTCGAACGCCGTTGCCATGGGGCTGGCTCCGGCCCCGGCTATGGGGGCGGCGGCAAAGGCGGCCAGCGCTACGGGCGGTGTCACGGCAGACAGAACCCCGAAATAGAGCACGAACATATGAGTATGGACGATGGGGATGCCCAGTTGCTGCAAGGATGGGCCCATGATCAGCACGATGATCAGATAGGCGGGCACGGTTGGCATGCCCATGCCCAGCATCAGACAGGCGACAGCCATCAAGACCAGTGAAATGGCCAGATGTCCGTCGGCATAGCTGGAAACAAGAGAGGCGAAGCGCAGACCGACGCCGGTCATGTTCAAAACGCCAATGACCACACCAACGGCAGCGACAATCACCACCAATTGCGCGGAAATCAGCCCGCCAAGACGCAGGAAACGAAGCCAGCCCTCAAAGTCGAGCAACAGATCTGGCCGAATGGCAAAGCCGAGAATGGCGGCGGTGATCAGCCCGATAAAACCTGCATAAGCTGCCGAGAGGCCATTGACCATGGCCACCACGATGGCAGTCACGGAAAGGACGAAAACGGCTATTTGCGCCAGTTCGCGCCAATCGAAGGAGATGGGCTCGACCGCTGTTTCCTTTGGGGTCAGGCTGCGGGCAGCGCTGGAAATGGCCATGAAAAGGCCACCATAATAAAGCGCGGCAGGCACCACGGCGGCAAGGCAGATGGCAAGATAGGGTACGCCGGTGATATCGGCCATGATGAAGGCAACGGCCCCCATGATGGGCGGGGTGATCTGCCCGCCAGATGAGGCAGCAGCTTCCACGGCGGCGGCGAATTTTGGTTTGAAGCCATGTTTCTTGATCAGCGGAATGGTGATGACCCCGGTGCCGACCACATTGGCCACCGCACTGCCGGAAATGGTGCCGAACAGGCCGCTGGCAATGGTGGCGGCAGCAGCCGGGCCAGAGCGCAGCCCACCGGTGGCTCTGAGTGCCAATTGCACCAGCACCCGGTCGATGCGCAAAAGCTCCAGCACCGCGCCGAACAGAATGAAGATGAGAATGGTGGCGGTGACCGTCGCCATGGGGCGACCAAAGACACCGTCAAAGGAGAACCAGAGAACCTGAATGATTTCTTCGGTCGAGATGCCTGCATGGCGCATCAGGTCCGGGGCCATGTGTCCAAACAGACCATAGAGAAACAAGGAGCTGGCAACCACGGCCATGACAGAGCCAACGGCGCGTCTGGTCAGCTCGATGACTGCAATGATGCCAAGGATGCCGAACCAGATATCCTGATTGGTGAGGAAGTAAAGCCCGGTCTCGATTTCTTCGGAGGCGCGGAAATATTGAAAGACCGCCAGACCCAGCAGACAGGCGACAGCGAGTGACAGGATGCGATAGAGCAGGCTGCCCTTGGTGTAATCATCTGATAATAGCAGCAAAAGGCCGCTGACCAGCAGCATTCCGACCCGTAGGTAAGAGTCATTGAAGACGCCGAAAACGGAGACATAGAGAATGGTCGAGACAATGATCAGCGACAGTGATTGAGCCGTCACCCGGCGCGCCGATGAAGCGATGTTGGTCAATTTGGTTCCTCCCCACGCATCTCACCAAAACCCTCATTCTTATTTTTCAGTTGAAGGTTTTTGGTGCATCTGCGATGGAGGGCAGTCTAGGATGGAATGCGTATAAGCACGAATGGGTGTTTCATTAGATGAAACGCACTTTGAAAAAACAGGATCAGTCTCGACGATGAGCCTCACTCTCAATCGATCCGTTTTGCGGGCCATGGATATTTTGAATGTGATTGCCGAACATGGCCCTTCGTCGCTGGCGGCGCTGGCTGTTCGTACCGGTTTGCCCAAGGCGACCATCTTGCGGCTGTGTGCCACGATGGAGAGCCAGCGTTGGCTGGTGCGCCGGACCGGAGACGGCGTCTATCAGATTGGCTCGGGCATGCCGGGGCAAGGGCAAAAGGTCGCCGGTTTTGATCTGCTGGTCGAAAATGCCAAGGATATCATTCTCGATCTGTCGCAAAAGACCGGACTGGCAGTGGATCTAGCCAGTGATCTGGGCAATGGCAGGATTGAGATTATCGACACCACCCGTTCTTTTGATACCCACGGCATTTATCCCTATTGCATCGGCTTTCGCCCGTCGCCCTTCTGTTCGGCTCTTGGTCTGGCCTTCCTTGTGGCCTTGCCGCAAGAGGATTTGAAGGCTGCTCTGAAAGATCTGTCCAAACATGCCATGAAGACGGAATTGCCAGCGGTTCATCGCTTTGATGTGCTTGTCAGGCAGATCCGTGCCAACGGCTATGCCCAGCGCGAAAAAGGCCATTGGGGAAGGGCAGTTGATTACGGGGTCATTCCTGCGGCAATTGCCGTGCCGATCATACAGGATGGCAGACCCATTGGTGCGCTCAATCTGGTTTGGGCCGAGAAGAATTTTGCGATAGACAATGTGGTTAATGAATATTTGACAGATCTGACGGCAGCTGCGCATAGAATTGCTCTCAAGTCCAAGGTAGTGGGGCGTTTATAGAAAAATTTTCACTATCTGAAGCTTTGCTATATTGCCAATGTTCAAAGATGTTTTGCTCGTTTCAGATCGATCAATCTTTATATTATTGATCACATTGCTGAATTGTCTTGGTTTTTTCAGTGAAATTGTTCGTTTGTTCCGATATTTTAATCATTATACAACAAAATAATGTAATTGTTTGGCTATGTTTTACCAAGCGACGCTTGAATATTACCTGCGTTGAAGGATAGGCCCGTTATTCTGATGAGTGGTCAATATGACAGTCAATAAGCAACAGTCTGGATCAGATCTTGTTCTGCCCATCGGCAAGGCGTTGGCCAGTGTCGGAGGAGGTTTGGGCAAACCTGGTTGTGTGCATGATGATACGTTTCGCAGAGCTTTTCAGGCGCTTTTGAGTGTCTCGGAACCTAGCCAATCGATTGATACGTTTCTTGCCAAATGTGTCGAACAGATCTCCGTGGCTTATGGCAGTCGTTATGCCTTCATCGGCAAAGTACAGGATTTGAACGACAGAAGTCATATAGAGACGATCTCTTGTTTTGTTGATGGTGAGCTTACGTCGAATATGGTCTATCCGCTCTGTGGTTCCCCTTGTCAGGAAGTGTTGCAAAAAGGTGAGCTGTATGTGGATGAAGGGCTCTGTGCGAGATATCCTGATGACGAGCTTTTACAGGATATGGGACTGGCGAGTTATTATGGCAGTGTCCTGAAAGACAGTCAGGGTACGGCGATTGGTCTTGTGGTTATTTGTGATACTGAGCCGCTGGATCTGAATGACTGGAATCTGCCACTTTTGCGTTTGTTTGCCGAGCGGATTTCCCATGAGATCGAAAGAGAGCTGATTGAGCAGGAATTGCGCCTGTCGTCGAGTGTGTTTCAAAACAGCCATGATATTGCTGTGATCGTGCAAAATGACTGGAAGATCATCAAGGCCAATCGTACCTTTGAGACCATGACCGGCTGGAGTGAGAGTGATGCGCAAGGGCAGCATATCTTCCTGTTGCGCTCGGACCGTGAAGATGACGAATTTTATCGTGCATTGACCATCCAACTGCTCAAGACCGGTTTCTGGTCCGGCGAGTTATGGGTCAAGCCCAAAAATGGCAAGATTTTTCCCGTTGACTGCACCATCAAAGGTGTCGTGGATCCCTCTACCGGGGAAAACGAACATTATATCATGATCTTCTCGGATATTTCGGAGCGTAAATATGCCGAGGAGCGGATCAATCGTCTGGCCTATTATGATGCGGGGACTGATTTGCCCAATCGTACGCATTTTCAGGACGAGTTGAAGAAGGTTCTGAGCCAGCAACGTGACAAAAGTGCTCGTTTCTCCGTGATGTTCATGGATCTGGATGGTTTCAAGGCTGTCAATGATCGCATGGGCCATGCCGCTGGAGATCAATTGCTGCGCGAAGTGGCTGATCGTTTGCGCGCTCTTCCTGGCAGGAATGCTTTTGCTGCTCGTCTGGGCGGTGATGAATTTGGCATATTGGTCAGATATTCGGACAGGAATAGCAGTATTGTTCTAACCAGTGACCAGATCGCCAATCAGATCATTTCTGCCATTGGGCACCCTTACGAGATTGAAGGGGAGCCAGTCAGAATTTCCGCTTCCATTGGCGTAGCCCTTTATCCTGATCATGGCGAGGAAAGCAAGACCTTGCTGCGTAATGCCGATCTTGCGACCTATTATGCCAAGTCCGAGGGGCGCAACAGAGTGGAGTTTTTCCATGATGCGCTTTGCGAAAAGGCCGATTGTGAAGCGGCCATGATGGCGTTGATGCATAAGGGATTGAGGGAAGATCAGTTCTTCATGGTCTATCAATCCAAGCATTCCGCCAGTGACGAGCGCGTTGTGGGAGCGGAAGCCTTGATGCGTTGGCGTCTGGATGATGGAACCATGATCAGTCCGGGGCAGTTCATTCCGGTTGCCGAAGAAACCGGCCAGATTTGTGAATTGGGCCAATTTGCCTTGCGATCTGTCTTTGAGCAATTGGTCGCCTGGGAAGGTCTGGAAGGTGCGCCAGAACGGGTTTCAATCAATCTGTCCGGTCGACAATTGATGTCGTCGATTTTCCTGTCCCGCCTGGAAGACATGGTCAAGGAGACAGGTGTGAATACCAAACGGGTTGAGTTGGAGATCACCGAGACATGGCTGATGGAGGATCCGGATCATTCGGCGCGGCTCTTGAAAGCGCTTAAAAATCTCGGCTTTTCGCTGTCAATTGATGATTTTGGTGTTGCCTATTCCTCGATGAACTATCTGCGCCATTTCCCGGTTGACGTCATCAAGATCGATCAGTCCTTCGTGAGAGACGTGATGAGTGACAAAAGTCTGGTTGCCATCATTTCCGCCATTATCGCCATGGGCCATAGTCTGGATCTGAAAGTGCTGGCTGAGGGCGTCGAGAATAGAGACCAGCTGGAATTGTTACGCGCTTTGGGGTGTGATGAAATTCAGGGCTATTATTTCTCACGACCTGTCGAGGCGGACCGGCTGAAATTCGTGCATTCGGTTGCAGCTGCTTTGAGTGCATAGTTTAAATTGAAATTTTCTATGTAAAACAATGATTTAGTGTAAATTAATCTTTGGTTGGTAACTTATCCGGAAAAGATCTGGTGAGTGGACACAGCTTTGTCATACGCATATTTTGACCATCTCACCGATGCCGTGATGATTTTGGCATCTGACCGACGATTGGTCTATCTCAATCAGAGCGCATCGGACATCCCTCGGGAAGACTTGTCGGCCATATTTGAGGCGGCTGAGAAGCAAAATATATGTGAACTGACCCTCTCGACGCGCAGCTGGCTTCTCTATTCCTATCCGCAAGACGACACCATCATCATTATTTGCAAGGCCGAACTTGGGCTGGATCAACGGGTCCAGCGCGTGAAAGCCGAATTTTCTCGTCAGGTGCAAAATGGTGTGGAAGCGCCAGAAGCGGCGGCCCGTCTGTTGTATCGCGAGCTTGGCTGGAAATGGATTGCTGTGGCTCATTATCTGGATGATGAGCGCTTTGAGATCGATGCCTTTCTGGAAGAGGGTGCACTTTATGGACCGATCATTCTGGATATTGCCGATACCCCTTGTGAAGTGGTGCGTGATGCGCAGAATTTCGTCTATCTGAACAATGTCGGCAAACGTTTCAAGGCGGCAGGTGAACTGGGCGCGCAGAATTATGCCGGACTGGTTTATCGCGTGCCCTGTGGCAAGGAAATCGGCCATATCTATATGCTGCATGATAGCGAGGATGTCGATATCTCAGCCACCAGCAGCATCATGGGCGTGCTTTGTACCGAGCTTGGGATTTTCCTGGAGCTGGAAAATGCCAAACAGGAGCTGGTGACCAGCCGGGAAATGTCGCTGACAGATCCGCTGACCGGCATCGGTAATCGCCGTTCTTTTGATGCAGATTTTCCCATGCGTCTTGAGGATATCAAACAAAGTGACGGTGATTGCGCCATTGTTTTTCTGGATCTGGATGGCTTCAAGATGCTCAATGACAAACATGGTCATGAGGTTGGCGATCGGGCGCTGATCAGGATTGCCGAAAAAGCCAGCGAGCTGTGTAGCTCAGATTGCAAGATCTATCGCTATGGCGGGGATGAGTTTGTCATTCTATCTTCCCGGCCCGCGCGCTGGCGCGGCAAAATGCTCAATGATATGCGGTCCATGTTGCAGGATCATCTGATCCATGCGGGCTTTGACTGTCTTGGTGTCAGCCTTGGCGCTGCCACTTATCGCGAAGCGGGTGGTGACAAGGAACAGATGCTGCGCCTTGCCGATGAGCGTATGTATGAAGACAAACGTCAGCGCAAGGAAGCCGAGCAAGTCGTTTGATGGCGGTATGTTTTCCCGTCACCTTCTTTTCCCTTTCCTTTTCTGTTGTATTTGGGTAACAGGCCTTCAAAACCAGTCCGTATCGGGTTGTGTTGGTGGAAAGTCTGGTGCTAGATGACGGCGGATTTTGAGAGAAGGGATTTTATGTACAAGTCTTCTAACAATGAGTTTGTGCTCTGCCCGGCATCGGTTCTCGTCGGTGCCCATGGGACGTTTGAACGTCGATAGACAGTCTGGCGAGACCAGACCATATCGCGGTGAATTGAATTCACCTTGAATGGTCCGGCTTTTTGCTGGTGCGAATCTTTTTCATTGGATTGGGATGCAATCCAATGAGACGCGTATTATCGAGTTTGAGCGGCCATCTTCGGCAGCAAAATCTTTCGATCCATATTTCTCTGAAGTAACAAATAGAAACGGACCCGGCGCGTCTATTGCGTGATGGTTTCGCTTGCTGGCATCTGCATGTCTTGTAGTACCTGCTTGTGAGCTGACGCATCTGCACGGCTTATGGTCCGTACCAATTCGAGATTTTTGTCTGCCTTTTCATCCTCTTGATGAAGAATGATAGAAAAGTGAAGCACGCTAGCAAGACCGTACGTAAAACCTGGAACAAACACGAAAATTCAAACCACAAACGCAAACAGCATCGACAGAAAAGATGGCAAGTGCTCAACAAGCCCTTTCGCTGTGCGAACTGTCGGCAAATGATCTTCCCAAGCGATGGCATCGGCACCGTCCATCGCAATCATTGCCCAAGTTGTCTTTGGTCCTTGCATGTCGATACCAAACCGGGCAACCGGGCCTCTGACTGTCAGGGGCGTATGGAGCCCATTGGCTTGACCTTCAAGCATAATGGCTTTGACAAATATGGTCGCCCAAGGAGTGGCGATGTGATGATTGTTCATTCCTGCAAATGCTGCAGCGAGATCAATATCAACCGCATCGCCGGAGACGATTGCACCGATGGCATCTTTGCCTTGCTGGACAAGCAGGAAACCCTGCCGCCACACACCAAGGCTCTGATTTCGAAGGCGGGCGTCAGTCTGATCTCTGACCAAGAGCTGCCCCAATTGCGCACTGCCATCTTCGGCAAAAGCAATATGGAGGGTGTTTTCTAATCAAAGAGTCCCCTTGCGATGTAACTTCGTAAGGGGACTTTTCTCTTTCATCTGATGCTGGCTTTTATTGACCGGCGAGAATCCAGCGAGAGGCTTTTTCGGCGATCATGATGATCGGCGAGCTGGTGTTGCCGCTGGTGATTTCGGGCATGATGGAAGCATCCACCACACGAAGGCCACCAATGCCTTTGACGCGCAAATGCGGATCGAGCACTGCGGTGGGGTCGTCTTCCTTGCCCATTTTAACGGTGCCGACCGGATGGAAGATGGTGCTGGCAATGTCGCCCGCCAGTTTGGCCAATTCCTCATCGCTTTGATATTGGATGCCCGGCTTATATTCGATTGGCTCATGGGGCTGCATGGCGTTCTGGCCCATGATGTCGCGCACCTGGCGCAGGCTGTCGGCGGCAATCTTGCGGTCTTCGTCCGTATCCAGATAATTGGGTGCGATTTCGGGTGGTTCTGACGGATCAGCCGATTTGATGCGTACATGGCCACGACTGGTCGGGTTCAGATTGCAGACCGAGACGGTGATGGCCGGGAAGTCATGCAGGTCTTCGCCGAAGGCTTCCAGACTGAGCGGCTGGATGTGATATTCCAGATTGGCATGTTCCTTGTCCGCGTCCGAGCGGGTGAAAGCACCAAGCTGGCTGGGGGACATGCTCATGGGGCCGGAGCGTTTGAACATATATTCCAGCCCGATCTTGACCTTGCCGACAAGGCTGTTGGTCAGGGTGTTCAGTGTGCGTGTGTTGCTGACCTTGTAGATGGCGCGGATTTGCAAATGGTCTTGCAGATTTTCACCAACGGCCGGAGCGTCCAGCACCACATCGATGCCTTTGGATTTCAGCAAATCTGCCGGGCCAATGCCGGAAAGCTGCAGGATCTTTGGGCTGTTGATGGCACCGGCAGAGAGAATGACCTCTTTGGTGGTGCGAATTTCGATCTTGCTGCCATCCTTGTTTATGCACGCGCCAGAGCAAATGGTCTTGCCATCTTCACTTTGCGCAAAGGTCAGGCTGTCGACCGTGGATCTGGTCCAGATGGTCAGATTGGGGCGGGACTTGATGGAATTGAGGAAAGCCTTGGAGGCGTTCCAGCGCCAGCCCTTGCGCTGGTTCACATCGAAATAGCCAACGCCGCTATTGTCGCCAGCATTGAAATCATCTGTCTTTTCAACACCAGTCTGTTCGGCCGCATCGGCGAAACTGTCCAGCACATCCCAGCTCAGGCGTTGTTTCTCGATGCGCCATTCGCCGCCATGGCCATGCAGATCGGAGAAATTGCTGCCATCTGCTCTTTTGGGATCGGCTCCATTGTCCAGACGATAATGGTCTTCATGGGCCTTGAAATCTTTCAGGCAGTTTTCCCAGTTCCAGGCATCCTCGCCGGTCAGTTTGGCCCAATTGTCATAGTCGCGGGCCTGACCGCGCATATAGATCATGCCATTGATGGAGGTGCAGCCGCCCAAGGCCTTGCCACGGGGATAGATCAGGGTGCGACCATTCAGGCCCTTGGCTGGTTCTGTTTGATACATCCAGTCTGTGCGTGCATTGCCGATGCAATAAAGATAGCCGACCGGAATATGGATCCATGGATAGGTGTCCGGGTCGCCAGCCTCGATCAGAAGGACCCTGTTGTCAGGATTGGCGCTCAGCCTGTTGGCCAGCAAACATCCGGCTGATCCTGCCCCCACAACCACATAGTCGAATTCTGATATCGCGCTCATAGCTATCCTCCATCCTTTGCTCTTTTCGTGCCGGATTTAAAAGTCTCTGATCGAGCCTTTTGAGAGCGAGTTCTTATCCGAAAAGTCTGCAACTTTTCGGGAACACGCTGTCGGCCGCATCGCCAGCCCTCTCCCCCTCCCAAACCACCCGTCATGGTACCCGCTTGATGCTTTCAGGGGCGGTTGGGGAGGGGGAGAGGGCTCGGCTCAGGACTTTAAATTCAGGCTTTTGAGATTTACGAAGAGTGGAGCGAGAAAGCTAATGACAAATCCCTATGAGTTATATTAGAATTTTTTATATGGCGAGATTTTCAAATATAAACAGCATATTGGCGTTTGTGACCGTGGCACGCGAGGGAAGTGTGTCGCGGGCGGCTGAGTTACTCAATCTCACACAACCGGCAATCAGCCACCAGATCAAGCGACTGAGTGAGGAGACAGGCCTCGATTTGTTCGTCAGAACCGCCAAAGGATTGCAGATTACCGCCGATGGGTCGGCGCTGTTGTCCGAGGCTGAAAAAGTGCTCAGTGCCATGAATGACTTTGTGCGAGTGGCCAGCACAAGACAGGAGAATATAACCGGAAGTCTGAAGATCGGCACCATTGTCGATCCGGAATTCATTCGTCTTGGACAGCTCTTGAAGCTTCTGTCTATAGAATATCCTTATATCGAGACGGAGCTGAGCCATGGGGTGAGCGGTGAGATCCTGACTTGGTTGGCAAGCAAGCAGATTGATGCCGGCTTTTATCTGAGCTGTCCGGATGAGGATTTTTCGCCCTCGAACGATGGTGCGGAAGCGGTGCATTTCATCAAGCTTGCAGACTTCAATTACAATGTCATTGCGCCCGCCGGGTGGCAGAAGCGCATTGAAGATGCCGATTGGCCTAAGCTTGCTGCCCTGCCATGGATTGGCACACCGGGTGTCTCGCTGCATAACCGGCTATTGAGCCGCATTTTCGCCAAGCATGACTGCAGGCAGAATATTGTAGCGCTGGTGGATCAGGAAGCCTCGATGCTGGAAATGGTGCGTTCCGGCGTCGGCCTCAGTCTTTGCCGGGCGTCGCTGGCCCTGCATGAAAAGCAATCCTTCGGCCTTGCCGTTGCACGCAATATCTCAATTCCTGCCTGTCTTGGCTTGGTGGTTCTGGAGCAAAACAAAGATGACAAAAGCGTCGTCGCGTTGCTGGAGCTGATCAAGCGCATCTGGGAAGAGCGCTAGTCACTTATTGGATAGTCCCGAGCCGAGCCCTCTCTCTATTTTGACAGAGACATTGTGACCGTGCCCAAGCTGGCAAAGTCGGCCTGAATGTGATCGCTTGGCTGACATTCGATGAGGTCGGAGACCAGTCCGGTGGCAATCAGGTCGCCTTTTTTCATGGTGATGCCGCGCTCGCGCATATGATTGGCCAGCCAAACCAGAACAGTGACCGGATCGCCCATGGCATTTGCGCCAATGCCGTCGGATCGTTTGTTGCCATTCACGGACACGCTGACAGTCTCATCTGGCAGCTGCATACTTGCGTCATAGGCAAGGGCTGGTCCACAAATGATGGCCTGATTGATATTGCCATCGAGAATGAGCCATTCCGGCTTTTCTTTCACTGTACCGGGAAGGCGCTTGTTGACCAACTCGAAGATGGGGAGGACGTTCTGGATGGCTTTTGTGATGTCCTGGCGCTCATAGGGGTGCTGTCTCGGACCAAGGTCGGATGCCAGAGTGAAGGCAATCTCTGCTTCCAGAAGCAGCAAGTCACCTTTTTTTATTTTGATTGTGCTGCCATCCTCATAGATTGAGTTTTCGAACAAAGGCCCGGAGAGAGGCTCGGAAATGGAGGCTGCCTTGCGGGCGGTTTCAGACGTGAAGCCGACCTTCCAGCCGGTAACCGGCGCTGGTATTGCTTCGATCATATGTTTTTGTGCTGCATAGGCTTCGGCAATATTGGCTGGTTCATCAGCGGGGTAGCTCTCCAGACGGATGCCATTGGTGCGGGCTTCGGCCAGAATCCGGGCGGTATTTTGCAAAGACATTTGATAATCCAAGAAAGATGAATATAGGTGGGAGGGTCATCCTACTTGAACCATCATGGAAAGCAAGGTGAGACGATAGGGAGCATGGCACCGAATGATGCCATGCTCAGTCAGATTAGCCCTTAATCCTGACTTGGGCTTAGCAGTCGCAGACGAGAGAAAAATTCGCCCCGATCCACATAGCAACCGTGCAAGTGACGGAAGCCGGTTGAGGGGTCGAAGGCTTCTCGGCCATGCAAGACGCGGCGATTGTCGAACACCACCATTTCACCGGCTTTCAGCTTCAGCGTCAGGCGATATTTCGGGTCGCGTGTCTTGGCCATATAGGCGCGATAGGCCTTGTAGAAGGCGGGCATGATGTCTGCTGGCATATCAAAGATCGCGGCAATATGAGCGTTATAGCGAATTTCGCGCAGACTGCCGTCCGCTGCCAGATCGATGACCGGATGATGGACGCGAATGTCCGCATCCTTGTCATGGAAGCGGAACGGGATCGGTGTCTCGCACAAAAGACGAAACGCTTCCGGATCCTCATTGCGCAGATCTTCCGCCATGGCAAAGCCATCAGCAAAGATGGAGCCACCGCCGGTTGCTTCATTGGCAAGGCAATGCAGGAATTGATAGCCGGGAGGCACTTCCTGATTGGGCAGATCGGTATGAAGCGGCAAGGCAATCGAGGTATAGGCCAGATTGTTTGGATCGGGCTTGTTGATCACCTCGAAGGTGGTGCCGAAATTGGTCTTGCGCAAAAAGCCGATGCGCTCGGCCAGTTCCACGCCAGCACCCACGTGGTCCTCGACATCATGAACGATGGCCAGACCATATTTTGCGGTCTCCTGCATCCAGCTTTGCAAGGCTTCATCATCGGCCAATATAGGAGTGGCGGCATGGCGGGGTATACCCTCTGCACCCAGATCTGCGCGCCAAAAGATCTCAGGCTGCTTTGCTGCATCAAAGGCGCGCTGGCCGGGTCGATGGGCATTCATCAGGCTGATGGGCATCTGGCTGACATGGCCGTCTTCATACGCCAGCACAGCCACATCGCCGTCTTGATTGGCAGCGGTCAGAATGGGCTCTTCTTCTACGGAAAGTAGATCCAGCAGGCGCTCTTGCGTATCCGGGTGCAAGCCGGAAGGGCAATTGTCGCGCAGCCAGATAGGGGGAAATTGCGTGCAGGTTTCATCCGTCCAGGTGACAACGAGCATGTTGTCCCGAACAGTCAGGTTCGAAATGGTCATCGAGATATCCGTGATTTGATTTGTTTGCTGGAGGTTGATCGTGCGTGATCAGCCCTGGGGCGGTGGCCACCATTCCTGGGTCTTGCCGTAGGGTGCCGATGCGGCACGCTCTCCAGACACCAAACCTCTCATCAGATACTCTTGGTCCTAATCCTTGTTTCGCTCACTTGTGAGCCTGATTTTAAAGTCCTGAGCCAGCCCTCTCCCCCTCCCAACCATCCGAGATGGTACCCTTGTGGGCGGTTGGGAGGGGGAGAGGGCTGAACATGCAGCCTATAGCGGGTTCCCGAAAAGTTGCAGACTTTTCGGATAAGAATTCGCTTTTAAAAGTCTCAGTGAGAGACTTTTATCAAATCAGACACTGAGTTCGGAGGATCAGGAAACACCATAAAAAGCGCAAGATCAATGTGCAGAGCAGCATAGAGGATGTGGGGGATCGGCTGGTTGCCGTGGCATAGGGTTTATTTCCGGCGAACCAAATGGAGGAAAAGTCGGATATATCTGCTATCAAGGCTTTGTGGAATGGAGCCTTTTTTGAACTTTGCTGACGAGTGTTGAATGACTGTCGGAGTAGGAGCTTACTTCATCAAACAGGGTTTCCGCTTCCTCATATTTTCCCAGAGAGTGAAGTATTGTTGCCAGCTGCACTTTTTCTATCGGAGGAATATGAAAGGTCTGGAGGGCATAAAGATTGCAGATTTCTTTGTAGTTCGAGAGCTTCTCGAGGTTGGGAAGAATGACCTCTTCCATATGTTTGATAATTTCTGCTCCGATTGGCTCAATGCCTGTGTCGGGATCGCAATTCCACCATATCTCGGATAGTTTTTTATCGACAATTGGCAAATTTCCAACGCGGAACCTTGGAAAGCAGTCAGTCTCGGAGATAAATAGGGGAGGAGATTTTCCCCATAATGCTTGATACACATAATCAAATGATATTCCCCAGTTTATCGTGAAGGAAATATCCTCTTCCGTATTCCACTGACTTTTCTGCACGTTGACGACTTGGACATACTCTCCAATTCTTTTGTTCCAAGTTAGTCTCTTCTTTTTGAAGCCATTTGCTTTCAGGTTTTTTGCAATATATTGGGAAACTATTTGATCAATCATATCGGCTTGCTCTGTTTTGATAGGTGAAGCCAGTTTTGTGTGAGAACCCTTACTGGACAGGCAAAGCGGTCTGGTCAGGGGCGGCGCCGAGGCTGGCGGTTTGATACCAGCTGCGGATGCTGGCGCCGGATGAGGTGATGAAATCATCCACCTGCTGGATGTCCTTGTCATTGACCTCGTTGCCTGCAAATTCGGTCGATAAAAGTCCGGCGTCATAGCCGACTGTGCTGTGAGTGGTGTTGCTACGCTTATGGGCAAAGTCGATGATCATGCCGGTAGGCGAGACCAGATAGGCATAATGATCATAGCGCACGCCCTGATCGCCAAAGGAGACGGAGCCGAGGGATGTAGAGGAATTGCCGGATTCCTGACGGGTTTGGTGGTAATAGATCACTTGGCCATTTTGCAATTGATGCTTGCCGACATATTTGCCGATGATCGGATTGCGCTCCAGTGTGAAGTCTCGTTGACCCGCGACCTCTGCATAAGGCTTGCCGATATTCTTCTGGGCGAAATAGCGCGTTGTTTTATCGCCGAAAGATTGTGCCTGATTGTTGATGGACGAGCATCCGCTCAACATGGTCATGATCAGCAAGGCGGTCAGCACAGACATATGTTTCATGAGGTCGGAACTCCCTGTTTTCCAAAGTGCTGACAGATGAAGCGGCTTGGCTTTTCACCTTATCCATGCCGGGCCGTCGGTCACGATTGGTCGATATGCGCTCATTCATGAGGCGGGTATAAAGCGCCGAGTGCCCGGCTGCAACCATCAGGCCCTAATTTCGCAATATTGTGGCTTTACAACGCTGACTTGAATTCGATTGCGTGTTTGCATCAATGACAAGTGGATATGAGTTATGTATTTGAAACGGCTTGCAATTTTTCTGCTTCTGATGGCAGGTTTGTCCGCTTTGCTTGAAATGGCTTTCTATGGCTCGATAGATGCTGCCGGAGTTTTGCAAGAAAGCTTCTTCCTGCCTATGGCATGGCTATGCGGTTTTCTGGGATTGATCAGTCTGGGTGGCTATTTCATATGGCAAAAATGGCTCTCCTAGAGCATTTTGAATGAATACCCGGTCAATGAACAATGCCTTGCCACCTGGCTGGATTGGCGACTGGTGGATCATGTGAAGAGGGATGCCGTTCAGGTTCTGCTGCTATTTCTGGACAGAAACTGGATCGTGGATCAGTCAGAGCTCTGTTTTGATGATCGACTGACACGCAAAGTTTTCAAATGATGGATCAACTGAACACCAGAGAGCCTTCGTGTAAAAAGCGCCACTGACTTGATGGTCAGATGGCGCTTTTCTCTTATGACTTTCGGTTCGATCAGGCCAGGGAACGAGAGGCTTCCCGAATATTTGAGGTCGCCGTGTCGATCTCACCAGTTGCAGAAGAGATGGACTGCATATTGGCTGTGATCAGTTCTACTCCTTGTGCAGCGGACTGCATATTGGAGGAGATTTCATTGGTGACCGAGGATTGCTGCTCGACTGCGGTGGAAATGCTTGATGCAATCTCGCCGACATTGCCGATGACCGACATGATCTTTTCAATGGCGGAAACCGCTTCCTGAGTTGTTTCCTGAATGGAATTGACCTGAGAGGAAATGTCTTCCGTTGCCTTGCTGGTCTGTGAAGCAAGGTTCTTCACCTCGGATGCCACAACGGCAAAGCCTTTGCCTGCTTCGCCCGCTCGGGCGGCTTCAATCGTAGCGTTGAGGGCCAACAGGTTGGTCTGGCCTGCAATGCCTTCAATCAACTCGATCACGGAACCGATGGTCTTGGCATCTTCGGAGAGGCCGGACATGATTTCACTGGAGCGGGAGGCTTCGCCCACGGCATCTTGCGAGACTTCCAGTGCCACCTGCACCTGACGGCTGATTTCGCCAATGGAGGCAACCAGCTCTTCCGAGGCAGCAGCAACGGAATGCACGTTGGATGAGGTTTCCTCAGACGCGGAAGCAACGCTGGCAACTTGCTCAACCGCGCCGGCGATCGAGCCGCTCACTGCTTTCAAATCATCATCGATCTTGGCCTGTGTTTCGGCACGTCTTTGACGTTCCATGACTTGCTCGGTGATGTCGGTGGCAAATTTCACGACCTTGAACGGGCGACCCGCTGCATCAAAGATCGGATTGTAGGAAGCCTGAATCCAGATCTCGTTGCCGCCTTTGCCAAAGCGCTTGAACTCATCCGCCTTGAATTTTCCTTGTGCGAGCTCTTCCCAGAATTGGCGATATTCACTGCTGGCCGCATAGGATGGGTCCACAAACATGCGGTGATGCTGACCTTTGATCTCGGAAAGGGAATAACCAACGGCACCGGTGAAATTCTCGTTGGCATCCAGAATGGTGCCATCCAGTTCGAAATGAATCACGGCCTGAGAGCGATTGATGGCATTGATCTGGCCTTCGATATCGGCTATGCGCAGTTTCTGCTCGGTGATATCGGTTGCAATTTTGACGACCCGTACGACCTTGCCTGATTTGTTTATGACCGGATTGTAGGAAGCCTGAATCCAGATTTCGTTGCCGCCTTTGCCAAACCGCTGGAATTCTGCTGCATTGAATTTGCCATCGGCCAAATCGGACCAGAAGCTCTTGTATTCATTGCTGTTTGCGTAAGCAGGATCCACAAACATACGATGATGCTGGCCCTGAATTTCCTCCAGTGAATAGCCTACAGCACCGAGGAAATTCTCATTGGCTGTCAGGATGGTTCCATCTGGCTTGAATTCAATCATTGCCTGGGATCGGCCAAGCGCATCCAGGATAGACTGACTATTTCCGTTTAATGATTTCAACATATCTTTGTCCCCGGTGCTTAGCAGTTGCCAATAATGCTAAGTTGTATTCATTAAGAAACTCGCACCCAATCCCCGAAATTTCTTAATATAAATTCATGGTCCGAGTAAATTTTTACCGATAAATAGTAAATAAAATGGAAATCATTGTTAAGTTATAAGTATTTACCTCTTTATATATATATTCTTTAATGATTAATCACATAGGTTGTATTTTATTGAAAACTGCTCAGAAATTAGGCATTTACCTGATTTTCAGCCATGAATTGTACGTAATTCCCAGTATAAAATGCATTTTGTTCAACTATGGATACTTTGGTATTACTTTGGATGGAATTGGTTTCATACCAAATCAGGATCTGTTTCATGAATTTGTCACAAGTTGATTTCGCCATTGATAATGGATTTGGCTAGCGCTTCTTCGCGTGTCGCGGCATTCAGCTTCTTGCGGGCATTCTTGAAATGCATGTCGACGGTGACCAAGGCGAGACCTAGTTTTTCTGCTATCTGGGCGGATTTGAAACCGCTTGCAAGCCAAAGCAGGCATTCCCGCTCGCGACTGGACAGGATGCCAGTCTGGATCTGTGACTGATCCTGATCGATCTGGCGGAAGGCTGCTTCCTGCAAATGATCATGAATGATGAAGCCAGCCAGGCGCAAGCTCTGACCATTGAGTTGGGTGATCTTGTCAAACTCGGTCCGCTTCAGACTGGAGCCGAAATTCCAACCACCGAAATGACCCGGATTGATCAATTTTACCGGACTGGACAGGCCGCTGCGCACACCGGTCTCGGATGCTTCCTGAATGAAGCGGATCTCATCTTTCTCCAGCATATGCTGATTGTCGTCCAGATAATCGGCGCCGGTCATGAAGGCGGTATAGGTTGTGCAGGTCTTGAAGAAGGGATCGTGGCGGGCGCGGTCCTCATCCAGATAATAATCCATCCACCATTTGGGCATGTTGGCCATGGCCAGAGGCCGGTCCTCGGGCGCGCTTGGGCGCATGAACATATAGATCGGGAGATCTATGCCATTGCTGTCCAGAAACTTGCCGGCCCTTTGCCAGACTTCATTCACGCATGTAACGCCGGAAAGGCTTTCGGTCAGGGACAAGAGCGGGTCATCCGCAATTGGTTTTTGCAATTGTCTGGCTCCGAGGAAATAAATTGGTTTTCCCAAGGGGAAGAAATTGGATGTGCAAATTTTCTACAAATTACACTTCAAAGATGCAAAGGATTCAAGTTCTTATTTCATTTACAAAATCAAATATTTGTCGGAATCTGGCCCTGAAATGCTGCAGTGCTCATATGGAATTCCATATATGGATCCATTTTTCCCCTCTGGTTACCCCTAAATGGTGATGGGGCGCGCGATCACGTTTTTGGCCTTTTGGCCCAGATGACAGACCGAAAATTCGGACTGGACATCCACGTGAAATCTAGGGGTTATGCAATTGAAGAAAGAATGCATTTTGGCAGCAGCCGGTCTGGCTGTGGCTTTGTCCGTTTTTGTCACCACGCCATCCTTTGCCTTTGGCAAGGTCTGCACCATTCATGCAGCGCGAGGCGTTGCAACGGATTACACCCGCAACAAGGCCATCCGTAAGGCGAAACGCGCTTGGGCAGATGTGGTGCGCAACAAGTATGGAAAGACCATGGGGCTGGTTCGGGCTATCAAGTCCTCGAACAACAAGACCTGCGAAATACTTGGAAGCAAATATCGCTGTTATATCATTGCGCGTCCATGTCGTCGTCCCGAGAACAACTATCTCTCTGTCAATAACAAGTGTCTGCCTGAGCCGGATTATCAAACGGCGAAATCCAATCGTTGTACCTGGTTCAGGAAGTGAGGGTGGGTGTGATGAGACGATCAAATAACTTGACCAATTCCTTGCGTTTGCTTGTTGCCGCCATGGTTCTGATGCCTTTGATGATGTCTGATGCCTCAGCCAAGGGCTGCGTGCATGTGATGAAGGCTACGGGCAAGTCTGCGCTTCGGCAAAGCAAGGCTGAGAAGAATGCCGTGCAGGCTTTTCTCAATGTTGCCTATAGCCGTTTTGGAAATGCTGCCTATGCTCAATGGGCACATGTGCCGGGACGCAAGCTTATCTGTCGTGGTGGAGCCCGCAAGACTTGCGTTGCGAGTGGCCTGCCTTGCCGGGCGCAGAAGGCCAAAACCACTCGGACGCTCTGCCCTCAAAGATCGGGCGACAATGGCAACAAGCACCGAGCTGTCTATACGATGTTTGTGGATGGTGGAAACAACATGAGCATGTCTCGCAAGCGCGATGTCTGCGAGGTTTCCTGGCGGCGGACACGGGGTAGTCTCCAGGTGCTTCCAGCTCCTCATTTCCGAAAGCTGATCTGCCCGAATGGTTATCGCTATGTGGTGAAACAGGGCCGGGATGTTTGCAGCAAGTAAGCATGCCAACTGCGTAAGCAGCGAGGCGGCATGACCGCCTTGCCAAATCATCATTTTGATTTTGGAAGGAGAGCTGTTTTGCAGACATGCTGTTCCTATCTTTCGTCCGTCCTGCGCCGGGTCTTTTATGCCCTTGTTGTTGCATTGACCGTCTGTGTCGGGTTGGTTTCTGCTGCCGCCACCGTCGCCCAAGCGCAACAGGCCTTTGGGCCGTGGCATGGGGGCTATTCTATCCAGAGCGGGTCCAGGGATATCGAGATCACGCTCAATCTGGATCAGCTGAAAGGCGGGCGCGCCGGACAGGCCGAATTGTCGATCTTTGCCTTGAAAGCCAAGCCCAAATGCCCGCGCAGTCTGCACCCGGCCTTTTGTGATGAGCTGGCCAAGCGCTTTGCCTCTGGCGACCGAATGGCCTTTGACATCAAAAGTGCAGGGGTGCGCTATACCGGAAACCGTGCGGTGATTGCTTTTCGCTTTGCCGATGAGCGCCCCAGTCGTCTGCTGATCCTCGATCGCAAGGCTGGCAGCCGCACTGGCTATTGGGCACGGCTCATTCATTATGCGCGCGGTGTGGACCTGGTTGGACGGGCCAGTGAGACCAAGCATCTTTGTCAGTTGGCAATGTGCGGGCCGGATCGGTTGAAAGAACTGGTCGAGCGACCCAAGCGGATGCTTGGTGTTTTGGCGGACAAGGGCTTTGCCCGCAATTATCCGATCAAGAAGGATGAGCGCAAAGCCGCATGGTCCCAAAGGTTTGGGACTAACAGAGATGGTGGCAAACAGGCTGGTGGTTTTCAGGCGAGTGGACAGGGCGTTAGCCCTTATCGCCCTGCGCGACCCAGCCAGGCATCATCTTCCATGTTTGGCCTGACCGGGCTCTGGTACTTACGCAGTCAGAATGGCAAGGCCTTGGGCAAGTTGCGTTTCAATCGTCAAAGCAATGGCAGCGTGATGGGCAGTGGTCGTCTGGCCGCCAAATGGGGCGGTATGCAGCAAAATGTCGGCATCCTGCTGATGCAGGAAGGACCGTCTGCTCTGGATCTGGCTCTTGGTTTTGTGGGGCAGAAACAGGGCAAACCTCGCCTGCTTCTGTCTCTTGCCAATGGTGCGGCTGATCAGCTTGAGGGCACCTTGATACAGGATCGTCGCTGGCAGCTTGTCAGGCTCACACGGGAGAAGAGTGGACCTGCCACTGGCGGCTCTTCTGATCAATCATCTGGCCAAGCATCGGGCCAATCATCAGGCATCACCAGCGATCCGTCCGACTTTGCGGCGGAGGAGCCGATTGAAGGCGATATGCCCGGCTCTGGCGTGACTGGCCCGGCCTATCGCATGCGCAATGTGCCGGAAGGGCGTCAGCTGGCGGTGCGCTCTGCCCCTGATCGTTCGTCCTCTTCTGTCGGCACACTCGCCTGGAATGCCAGTGAAATTCTGGTGCTGGGATGCAGGCCCAATATCAATCCGGTGGCCTTTGATCGGGCCGATCTGGGAACCAAGCGGCGTTTTTTGGCCCGTGGCTGGTGCGAGATCGATCACGAGGGCCTGCGTGGCTTTGTCATCGGCATTTATCTAGATCCAATTTTAGATCGCTAGGGAGAGAATAATGAACCAAGTGATCAAACATATCGGCCTTGCCTCCTTGGCCATGACACTATCGGTTGCGTTACCGGCCATGGCAGAGACGCGGGTCTATAATCATAATGGTTCGGCGGTGGAGCTGACCCGCAATGGGCAGCGCGTGACCATCAAATATCGTCTGCCGCGTCCGGGCTTATCCAATATTGGCATTCGCAAAGGCACGATCCTGTTCACCGGCAAGCTGGATGGCGGGGCTTATATGGATGGGCAGGCGCGCCTGTTTCGCAAGGGCTGTAAACCCATCCCCTATTATGTCTATGGCGATTATCGCCCCGGCAAGACATTCGTGCTGACCGGCACCGCGCCGGTGTTGGCACGCTCGGGCTGTCGGGTGGTGGACAATCGTCACGATATCGATGCGGCGCATCTGAGCTTTCAGCCTCGCACCCATGATGTCTCCCGCGCGCCCAAAAAGGCCGGACCCGGATTTGGGCAAGGGGATCATTGTGGTCAGAACATTTCGCAAAATGGCCTGCTCAATCTGCGGGCTGGTCCGGGTGGCTCCTATGGGGTTCTGGCGCGGATCAAGGCTGGCACCTGCGGGCTGACCATTCACAAGCGTCAAAATGGCTGGGCGGCTCTGTCCATTGGCAGCTATCGCGGCTGGGCATCCTTGCGCTATGTGGGAGTGAGCCAATGAGTGTTCTTGACCATGCTGTTTCCTCGGATGCGCCTGCAACCGGGCAGGCCAACTCCAAGCCTCCTGCCATGATGTGGGATCCCTTCAAAGGGACTGTGCCGTTTCAGCGTCAGACATTCAAAGATCCCGGCAAGGGCATCAAGGTTCCGGCCAAGATCCAAAGCTTTGTCGTCACGGTGCTGCTGCTCTCGGCGGTTGGCATCATGATCGGTTTTCTTTGGATTACAGCGGCTTATTATGCAGGGCCGGCTCTGGCAATTTCGGTCCTGCTGTTGGCACTGTTTTCCTGGTTGAGCAAAGAGCATGCCCGTGAGCGCTATCGCTTCTTCAAGGTAGCGGAGCGCCATGGCTGGGGCTTTGTGACTGTCAGGCCACCATCGGATAGTGATGTCACAAAGAAGAAGAGTGATGGAACTTATGAGCGTGAGCGGCGCTATGATCCCAAGATTGAGCCAGCTTATGCGACCGTGCCGGATTTGATGCGAGCGCGGTTCGGGCAACCGATTCCGACCGTTGTGCGGGCCATCTTCTGGGGGCGCACGCGGCGCTATGACCTTCCTTTCTGGCTGGCGGCCGGTAGCCTTCAAACTTTCGGGGGGCCGGAAGCCAAACGCACCGGCCAGGATGTTGGCTATACCTTCACCATGGTGACTGCCTATCGGCTGGACCGGGATATCGGGATTCGTGCCAAATTGTTCGCCGAGCCTCCGGTCATGAAAAACCGCAAGGATGTGCAGACCGAGTCTGTCGCCTTCAATGACATCTTTCATATCAGTGTCACGGATGATCCGGATGGCGAAGCCTCGCGCTTGCCGCTCATTCGCACGCTGACACCAGCTTTGCAGACGGTGCTGATCGATCTTTGGGAGCGCTACAAAGCGCAGGTCATCATCGATGGCGATATTGTCTATCTCGCCGGATATCAAACCATCATGAGCGAAGATGACGACGTGCTGGATGACTATCTGATCAACCTGATTGAAGACTTTGCCGAAGCGGCTCAATCCTTCAAAATTTATGCGGAGTAAGGCCCATGTTTGCACTTATCGTCGTGCTGCTTATGGCAAGCGGACTTCTCACTTTCATCTATATCATTAGCTTCAACGGCCTTGCCACCGGTCACACCAAGGTGGAGGAGGGCTGGTATGGCATTCAGGTGCAGCTGAAGCGTCGCCATGATCTGGTGCCGGGTCTGGTCAAGGCCGTGAAAAGCGCCATGTCTCACGAAGAGACACTTGTCGATCGTGTTCTGGAAGCGCGTGAAAAAGCCATTGCTGCCCTGGCGGGGGAGGATCGAGATGCCATCGGCGAAGCGGAAGTGGCCTTGAGCTCTGGCTTGCAAGGCATCTTTGGCTATACCGAGGCTTATCCCGATATCAAGGCCACGGGCAATATCGAAACCCTGCAAAAGCAGTTGGAAGAAACCGAGGATCAGATTGCAGCCTCGCGCCGGATCTTCAATTCCAATGTGCAGGCCTATAATGCGCGGCTTTTGAGCTTTCCCGGCAACATGATCGGCCCGCGCCATGGCTTTGAACGCAGCAAATCCTTTGAGCTGCCAGAAGCCGATTTGGCCACCATGCAAACTGCCCCTTCCATTGATTTGTAATTGTCCCGCAAGCCCGGAGACTGACATGCTTTCTCATATTTCACAATTCAAACCCGGCAAACTGGCCCGTTGCCTTGGTCTGGCGAGTGCGCTTTGCCTGCCGTTGCTTACCTCACCTGCTGCCCTTGCCGATGAAGGCAAGGAGATGCTGGAAAAGCTCTTCACGGCCCATAAGACCATGACTGACTTTGGCATGCCCGGCGTGATCAAGAATGCCGGAATGCGTCTGCCTTTCTTTGAATATCAATCCATGCTGAAGCTCGATGCCTTGCGCAAACGGGTGCATCCACTGACCGGGGGCAAAACGGCAAAGGTCGAGGATTACAAGATTTCCGGCAAGGCAAAAGATGGCCCCAATGACAGCCGCCGCTATCTGGTGATCGTGCGCAATGAGGGCAAGTCCAATCTGCTGAAGATCGATGTGATCAAAAATGGCGTCGGCATGCAGATCGTCAATATCACCGGTGAAGACGCTGCGGGCACCTGGTCCTTGCTGGATGGCAAGGCGGACACAACCCTGAAGGCTCCAAAGAAGGCTGCGGAGCAAACGTCAGATCAATCGGCTCCAGCCAAACCGGATCAGCAGGCATCCGCGCAAGCTGAAGCTGCGCCTGCCCCTACTCCTGCTCAAGGTCAGACAGAAGCTATTGTTGAGCCGTCAAAGCCTGCGCAATTGACTGCGTTCAAGGCGGATTTTGATGGTAGTGACTTGGGCACTGGTTGGCGCGTCGAGAATGAGGATCGCAATCTCTATCTGGTTGAGAATGGCGAGCTGATGGTGATCAATCGCAGCCGCCATCCCGAGCATCTGGAAAATAGTGATCTGAGCAATCTGTTCCTGCGCGATGGAGCTATTCCGGATGAGGATTTTCGCATTGAGACCAAGGCACGGATCGATATCAAGACCGGCCATGAGAAAGTCTCCATTGGCTTGCGCGAGTCTGAAGACCGCTATCTCGCTGCCAATCTGATGATGCGCAAGGATGGCTGTGGTCACAATCTTTGGATGACGGTCGAAAATCGCCGCCCGTTGCGTGGCGTGGAAGAGCGCTCTCACACCACATTGGTGGAATATTCGCTGTTCAAGGATAGATGGTTGCATAGCCATTGTGGGGAGGAGCCACGCAAGAAGGCGGATGCCATTCTCGCTCGTCTGCAGAAGGAAGGGGCTGTTCTGTCCCTTGCCAAGAGCGGGCTTTTCTATCGGGCCGAACTGGAAGTGGGCAAGGATCAGCCTTTGCGCTTTGTCAGCGATGAGTTCAGCCATTTTGAGCCTCTCTCCAATGCCTTCCTGCATATCTCGGAAGGCTCTCACGATCAAGACGAAGCCGTCGTGATGGTCGAACATTATTCCCTTTCAACCAATTAGGAGGCGGGACCATGGCTGAATTTTTCAAAAATGCTTTGCTGCGCTCCGCCCTGCTTGCCGGATTGCCTCTGTCCATGATGTCTGCCCCTGTTGTTGCGCAGACCAGCATCGGTGATCAGGCCAAGGCCAGCCAAAGTCCGGCCAAAGTGATTGTGCTGGATGCATCGGGCTCCATGTGGGGCAAGATTGATGGCAAGGCCAAGATCCAGATTGCCCGTGATGTTGTGTCTGATCTGCTGGGGCAGCTGGACCCGTCTTCTTCGCTGGGTCTGGTGGCTTATGGGCATCGGGTGAAGGGCGATTGCAATGATATCGAAACGCTGGTCAGCCCGGCGCCCGGCAGTCTGGATGCGGTGCGCGGGGCGGTTCGCTCCATCTCGCCAAAGGGTAAGACACCGCTCAGCGCTGCGGTGAAGGAAGCAGCGCGGCAATTGCGCCATACCGAGGAAGCGGCGACCGTCATTCTGGTTTCCGATGGCAAGGAGACCTGCAATCTGGATCCATGCGCGGTGGCAAGCCAGCTGGAAGCCGATGGGGTGAATTTCACCGCCCATGTGGTTGGCTTTGATGTGGCCGCGCCAGAGGATATCGCGCAATTGCAATGTATGGCCGATCAGACCGGCGGCCGATATCTCAGTGCCAGCAATGCCCAGGAGCTGGCAGGGGCGCTGGAAGAAGTCAGCCAGATTGATGAGATTGCGCCATCGGATGATGACTTTGCTCCGCCAGAGCCATCAGAACCATCTGGGCTGCCAGAACCGGCCAAGGCTTTCTTTGAAGATCATTTCGATGCGCCGGATCTGGCCGCGCACTGGAAGGTTCTGCAGGATGCGCCCATCTTGCGCAAGCTCACGGACAGCAATCTCATTCTGGCGGCGGTGAGCGAGCATCACTGGTTTGAGGAAGACAAGGCTCTGAACCGCATGTTGCTGGAGCAGGATTTGCCCTCTGGTGACTTTGATCTGAGCATCGACTTTACCCTGAAAGCCCAAACAGGTCGGGATGAGCCGTTGATCGGTCTCTATAGTGATCAGAATAATCAGGTCACGGCATCCTTGTTGTTTGAGCGGACCGGTTGTGGCCTCAGACCTGTTGTGATGCTGACTAATCTGAGTGGCCCCAAAGATGGCAAGCCGCAACGGGTGGAGTTCCGCAAGGACGTCTTCGAAGCGATTGATATGCGCGGTTTTTGTGATCGCGGCGCCACCCATCCGGCAGAGATTGTCGAAGCCATTGCGCAAGGTGGGCAGACCAGCCTGACCTTGCAGAAACGCGGGCGGGATTATTCTGCCCGGCTGGATACGCTCATCCCGGCTTACAAGGATAAGCCCGAGGAACGTGTTTCCATCTCCACTGAGCCCGTGACCTTGCTTCGCGCGCCTGCGACCCTGCAAGTCATGTCGGCTCAGCGGGCCCCATCAGAGGGCGAAAGCATCCTGTTTGTTGATCGTGTTCACATCCGGGATCAGTTCTGATGGGGCGCGCAAGAGAGCAGGGTTTCGCGTTGCAGCGTTGCTGTTGTCAGGTATGACCCTGCCGGTGGAACCGCGCGCTGACGATGGCCCGACTGGTGCCATCGACGCGGCCCTGCTCACTTGCGCAGTGACTGCAGATTGCACGGATCTGGCCATGTTTCCCGATGAGACCATCTTTCTGGACGATGGGCAGAGGAAGATCATGTGTGCTGCCGGGTGCATATGCGATCCCGTCCTATCGAACCCAGCTTGAACAGTCCTGCAAGCAATGGATCGCAGACGGCTGGCAATCCTCAAAAAAGCTGATCGATCAAATATTTGCGCAATAGGACAGGGTCTGGTGAAAGATCCTGAAAAGACACCAATAACAACGAGGGGACGGGATTTCAGGAGACCCAACGCAAAACCGGACAGCGTGGGCCGTCCGGTTTTGGGAGGGTGCATAGCAAGAGTAGTCTCAGATTAGAGTATAATGGTCCAGAAGTGCGGCGATTTTTACGTCTGAGAATTCTTCTTTGATGAAAGTTACCACGTCATCTAGCGTGACATCATTGCTACGCTGATGCTCTCTGATAGTAAAGCTACTGACAGGATCAAAATCAACGCCATCTCGTTCCAGGCCTATTTTATCGAAGGGCTCCAAATTTTGTGCTGGATTAAAGATATAGTTTCTGACGAATAAATTTCCTTTTTTCTTTTTGATTTCAGCGGTTCGCGCATTAACAAAACTGGATGGTTGATCAATATAAAATCCGACTTCACGTTTCTTGCTGAAGAATTTCTTAACCACCTGATTGTCATTGGGTAATGTTAGTGGTCTTGGTTCATTTTCAATGGCATTTTCAATGAAATCACAAAGTTCACATCCATGCTCATACCATTTGTGTTCAGGATGCGCATGCTGGATCACGTGTAACCAATCTGCCCAAACCCTTGACCATTCGCCCTTAAAGTTCAGCTCATTTCCTATATTTAAGCCTGCCATAAATTCTCGGAGTTCAGGATAACCGATATCTTTATCGCGAAATGCACTGATCGTTGTCAGCAAGATGGTATAATCTTCACGCATCGTCTTCATGTGTTTTACATCGCCTAGGCTGAGTATGAATTAATCATCTACGCCATATATTGCTGTTATCACTGCCCCTTCTGGGCTTTGAACAATTCGTGTATTTCCAGAATCATAAATTCTATAGCCTTCAAAATCTATCGTTGGTGTCACTGTGTGAAGAATTTTATTTATATACGTTGGTGAAATAGAGCGCCCTTCGGCCATGTCTTGGCCATCAAAGGTATAGATGCCGGGCCTATCATAGAATTTCGTCATTATGCGGCTGAGTTCTTTGTTTAACTCCTTATCTAGTTTTTCTGGACTCATTTTTTTGATGTCCATTCCATGTTTTTTCAGCCGTTTAATCAGGTCCTTATGTAGCTTCTTTTTTAGAGCTGGTTTCCGTTGTTCTATTTGAGTTTTCTCTAAATCACTGAATACTGAACGTTGAGCTTGTTTTTCAGTGTAATTGGATGGGTGCATCAAGCCACTTGGCTGCCCTCGCGCAATTACATGCCGTGTATACAGATGGCCTCCAACCACAGCATAATCCTGTGTTATTTCGATTTCTTTTCCATCTTCTATTTTTTTATAGCTGCCAACTACCTTAGGATAATCTTCCCAGGTCCCCCAATATTCACGCCCCTTCATCACATTTGGGGACACATTGGATCTCACCTTTAGCAAATGCGTTGGAGTGAAAGGACTGCCCTCGGCTGTAAGCGATGAGAGGTCGTCCACCACCTGCAATGTATTGGGATCTCTGAGGTTCGCAGGGTTGGCAATAAAATACTGGCCCGTTACTTCGTTTTGATAGACGTAGCTGCCTTTATTATCATGAAGATAAGTTGCATAGCCTTCATTATCCTGCCCCGTGGGTGCTGGGCCATTTAGCAGGGCTTCCAGAACGCCTTCTGCTTGAAATGGCTGAGACAGTCGGTCTTTTTTGATCCAATGGGCCATTGCTCGGGCCTTGTTTGAATCTTTAAGCGCTATTTGGGAGTAGTCTTGAAGGCAATATTCTGTCTGCTCAGGGGTAAGATGAACTTCAATGCCATCAGGGGAGTTTAATGCTGCAACTTCTGAATCTTGTTCGGTGGATTTTTCATTTTCTCCGTCTGTGAGTTTGGCAAGGTGCTCATTTCCGGTTTTGTCGTCCAACTTATCCCGCACAGTTGGTGGCTTGCTTCTTCTTACTTTCTTTTTTTGTTCCTCTGGATCGTCGTCATCGGGGTCCCCATGAGGCGAGACAACGTCTCCTTCTCTTGAGATCGTAACCTTTTTGTTCGTTTCGGTTTGCTCGTCATTTTCGGATGAAGTGATACTGCCGTTTTGTGCAATAAGATGATCAAGGTTGATCTGAGGCTTTGGAATTGGTGCGAACTGTTCCTTGTCTGTTGGTTTGCCTTCTTCTCCATCTTCTGCACTCTCACTGTTCAGGACGGTTCTGACCCCTGCAAATGTGAGGGCCTCGGAGAATGATTGGAGTTCGTTTTCTGAGAGGTTGCGGCCGTTGACAGTTCCGCCTGTCAGGGCAAGCAAAGGGGTCTGATTGCCATCATCCGAGCCCAGAGTTTGCTCTCCTGTCAGCACCATTGTCTGACCATTGATGTCTTCAATGGTAATTGTGCGAGAGGCTTTGTTTTCATGGCCGTATCCGGCGATGGTGACCTTTCGGCCATCACCTAGTTTATGACTTTCATCGATGCGGTCCCAATTGCCAAACATGAGCTTTTGAAGGACCGGCAGCATGGCCTTGCCGATCTGCATCCATTCGGGCAGCTCAATTTTTGGGGATCGGGGTTTGCTGCTCATGACAGGCGGTGCTGCGCGAGCACCATGTCTTAACAGGCCTGAATTGGTGGAGACGGAGCTGCTGACGTCCTGCAAGGCTTGCAGGTCTGCTGCGTGATCGGGGAAGTCTGCTGCCAGTTGTTTTTGGATCAGGCTTTGCAGCAAGCGAAAACAAAACCGGACAGCCTGAGCCGTCCGGTTTTGGGGAGGAGTGGGATTCTAGGCGGGGGAACGTTACATCAGTGTTTCATTCAAAAGCATTGCAATGACGCCAACGTCGCTTAGTTCCTTCTTCAATAGCTCTACTGCATCTTCCAATAGAAACTGGTGTTGTCCCTTGCGTTTTGAAATAACGCAATTACTCACCGAATTGAAATCGACCCCTGCACTCTTGAGAACATACATATCGTTTTCATTTGATTCTAAGGTATCGGAAAATGAAACGGCTAAATCTAGTGTATCTGCGTATCGGGCGCGAATATCCTTCAGACGTTTATCCAATTCTTGACCTTGGATATTAGTGTGCAGGACTATGAATACTGACATAGTGGAAGCTTTCTTATGCTTTAGGAAGCTCTGTTTTACTTTAGCTTTGAGATTATTTTGTTAATTAAGGCGATCACATATGTGCGGTTATATGGAGCGGCTTTTAGCAGGTGCTAAGACAAAATAACTGTATCGGCCCGGTTCCAACGAAACCAGCCTGTGGAAGGGACAGAGCAAAGCTAGCCCCGGGTTACTCATCATCTTCGACAGATTGAGATGCCTCAGAAGAGCCAGATATATCTTCCTCCTCTTCTGCCTTAATTCGCTTCCACATTGGTAAGTAATATTCTCGCAGATCATCCATATATCGAATGGAATTGGCAACTATCTCGCTCTTTGGAAATTTGCGTTGGGCATTCTCCAAAACATGTTCACGCAACTCGACAGCATCAAACCCGCCCAAACGAGCCAAATGGCCTGCTGCTTCAGCGCAAAGCCCAAGAACGAAGGGATCATTGGTATTAACATATCCTGCAAGGATTTCCTCAACCAGATCCATATCGTCGAAGTTCCATGCAAGCTGGATTTGAAATACTGGGTGGTCTTTATGATATTCGCCCCAGTCAAGCCTATCCGCTAAACTAGCATCAGCCTTTAATATTGGCTCCTCGTCATTCTCACCATCGCCATATTTGTGATATCTATTTTTTGACATCGTCTTTTCTTTCCTGATGCTAACGATCAAAGTTTCACTTTTTTAAATACTTTTGAAGTTTTGAGTAATGGTCTAAGGAAGTTTTTCTCAGCAGCCTGCAAAGATTTCAAATGTTCAGGTCTAATGGAAAAGCTATGCCACTTTCGAACCCCGTTTGACAAAGTGTGCTTGTGGAAGACAACCACTTCATCATTTACGGCATCATAGCCCACACGCCTGTTTCCGCTGGATTGAAATGACTTCGACCATGCATTCTTGGGAGCAACCGGTTCCTTAGAAACAAAATTCTTTTGGTTCGTGTAGAAGTTCTTAAGAGCACGACCTTTCAGATGATTTGGAGGTTTTGTTTCCGAATTATGTTTAAAATTCTTTTGGTATATATCTTTCTTAAACTCATCGAGGTGGTATTGTCCTTTTTTAAAAGGCGGCGGGTTCTCCGAGCCGTTGGGATTGTTCGGATCCTTGTTGTTATTCTCTCCATGATTATGCAAATCATTCTTATTTCTCCGATTTTCCCTTTTTTTGTTATGCAGCACCTCCATACCGCCGGAAACAGTCAGAATATCGGCAATTCGATCAAGATCATGTTCTCCAAGAGGGTTGCCAGCAATTGACCCTTCCGAAAGCAACATCCTATTGCCTTCACCCAGCTCTCCGGTCAATGTGAAGGCTTGACCGGAGGCATCGGTAAAGGTCAGAGTTCGCTCTCTCTCATCTTCCCAGCCGGTAACCCTTATGTTACCACCGTCCTCAAGATCGCGGCTCTCGTCTATTTTGCCACCACCTGCTGCAGTTGTTGTGGCAAGCAAGATCCCAGAAGCAATCGCCCCGACAGTCGCGGTTATTGCCGTCGCACCAGCTGATGCCGCCGCCCGTATTCCGTTAGCCAACGAGCCGACACCATCACTTGCTACCGCTCCTGCTCCTATGCTTGCCGGAAGTGCTCCAACAGCTACTCCACTGATTGAGACGGAGCTACTGACTTCCTGCAAGGCTTGCAGGTCTGCTGCCTGATCGGGGAAGAATGCTGCCAGTTGCTTTTGGATCAGGCTTTGCAGCAAGCCCGGTTCTGGGACATCGAAGCTGCCCTTGGTCGCCGCATCGCCAGAGATGATGAGGGGCGTGTCAGATCCTGATCCAGCCTTTGGCCAACTACCGGATTTGTTACATTGAGATAGAAGAAGGGGACTGGCTTGCGTGAGGCCAAAACAAAACCGGACAGCGTGGGCCGTCCGGTTTTGGGAGCTTTCTAATTGTTGATCACTAGCTCATTCCAAGTAACGTTTCTTTCGTTCTGCATTACCAGTAACATTTGCTAGGAACAAACCATAGTCAAAGTCTTCAGGCTCGATGAATGGTGTTGGATCATTTTCAAACACCCTTGAAGGATCAAGCGCATAGTTGATTTTCGCTATTTCCTTGCCAGATCGCTGGATGGTTAAAACCCGCTTCTCGCTCGGCCCACTAACCGTTGCGATGACATCATCGGTCACCGGAAAACATTCTTCCCCTACGTGAAGGAACACCTGTCCCTTAGCGCTGTAAAAAGCTAGAAAAGTGGATGACAATATTTCAAAACTGCCAGAAATTCCGATCTGCACACTGTCTGGCAGATCATCTAACGAGACTATTCTGTATTTCTTCGTTGATAGATCATAGTCCGCAAGTTTTTTATATACGCTGCTAGATCGTAGCCACATAAATCACCTATTGTAGTCAATATCTTCGCCACCGGTTCTGGTTGCGCTTTCTAAAATCTCTTCCCAAGTTTTCTTCTTTTCATTACGAAGAAACTCTATTGTTGGTCCGAGTTTATCCCCATAGTCATCTATATTTCTCTTATAAATTTTGTGTCGCAGATCACGAGGTGTAAGATCTTTATACTTCACCCCAATTTCTCTTCGCCTCTTGGAGGCGTATCGAGCCATCTCTTCAACCGAAGCTCCCCTTTTTCTCATTTTCGATACTTCGTTTTTAACATTCCCTACTTCCTCAATATACTGACGCCGTAACAATGGTTTTTTAGAGGTGTCCTTTTGATCAACACCAGTTTTGTCTGATTTAGAACGCAAAGAAGAATGGGAACTTTGCTCATTGGCTCTTTTTTCCTCATTTGGGTTGTTTTGCGGTTTTCCCTCATTTTCCTGAGCTGTAATCTCCCCCGTCTTGTTTTTTGATGGCACCAGAGGAGAATCCGGGAATTGAGGTGGTTCTTTGTCTCCGTTCTCCGAGTGTTTCTTTTTCTGTTCGTCTGCGCTGGTTTCTGTATTTTCAGCATCAGAGCCATTCGCATCATCTTTCGAGGTTTCAGGTGCTTCCACGCCCGTTTCTGGAGGACTTACCTCGTCTATCCCGTGCTCTTCTTTCGGTTGTTCCTCATCGATAGGTTCGACACCTGATGGGATTGAGTTGTCGCCAATTCCAGGAGGGGGGCGCTCTCCCTCTTCTCCATCCTCATTCACATCACTGTTCAGGACGGTTTTAACCCCTGCAAATGTGAGGGCCTCGGAGAATGATTGAAGTTCGTTTTCTGAGAGGTTGCGGCCGTTGACACTTCCGCCTGTCAGGGCAAGCAAAGGGGTCTGATTGCCATCATCCGAGCCCAGAATTTGCTCTCCTGTCAGCACCATTGTCTGACCATTGATGTCTTCAATGGTAATTGTGCGGGAGGCTTTGTTTTCATGGCCATATCCGGCGATGGTGACCTTTCGACCATCTTTCAATTCGTGGGTTTCATCGATGCGGTCCCAATTGCCAAACATGAGCTTTTCAAGGACCGGCAGCATGGCCTTGCCGATCTGCATCCATTCGGGCAGCTCGATGTCCAGAGATCGAGGTTTGCTGCTCATGACAGGCGGTGCTGTGCGCGCCGCATGTCCTAATAGGCCTGAATTGGTCGAGACGGAACTGCTGACGTTCTGCAAGGCTTGGAGTTCTGCTGCCTGATCGGGGAAGTCTGCTGTCAGTTGTTTTTGGATCAGGCTTTGCAGCAAGCGAAAACAAAACCGGACAGCCTGAGCCGTCCGGTTTTGGGGAGGAATGGGATTTAAGGCGGGGGAATGTTACATCAGCTTTTCATTCAAATGCATGGCTGCGAAATCGACATCACTGAACTCTTTCTTCAACAGCTCAACGCCATCTTTTAAGACTAGTTTATTATTCCCCTTGCGATTTGAGAGGCTAAACCAGCTAATTGATTGGAAGTCGGCGCCTGCATCCTGCAAAATTTCAGTATAGAAATCCTCGGAGGCTGTTGCTTCCGATAGAATAAATGCCTCTTCAAAGTAAGTGGGATATTGATTGCGAATATCTTTGAGGCGTTCAGCAAGATCTGCAGCGATGAGACCTGTGTGACAAACTATGCTTACAGACATAATATATGTTACCTTAGTAGTTATTTGATAATGATGAGATCGAGCATTCCGGATATCGGATATTCTTTGAATTGCTTTAGAACTTGTGCGACGCTAAGAGGACTGTCTACTAAATTTAGTATGACTCTCTTTGTCTGACGATTCTCAATTTTGTGAACTCTGATGTAATCCCATACATTTCGAACTTTATTGCTAATGGGGGCGTAACAATCATAGATATGACCATTGATGCGATAATCGGGATCTTTATTGAAATCCAGATCATCCTCGGATTCTATATCCGGTTTCCATTCTATTTTATATCCGAGCTCTTTCAGGATAAAGGCTACGTCTTCCTCCCGCACTAAGCTGCGTAAAGTTTCGTCATCATTGGAACCGTAAGCATCGGGCATGCCTTCAATTGACCCTTTGCCCGGTTGAGGGCGGCCGAGGCCACTGTGATTTTCACCAATGATTTTATGAAAATCCATATAAGTCTGCGGGTTCATTGATGGCTCGACATTTGGGTGTACCCGAGGAACGGCTTTGTCAATCAGATATGGCTCATGTTCCTTGAGAGCCTCTGAAATCATTTGCAGGCCTTTGGCCTCATCTGTTTCCTGAATTGCGGCATCGATGACAGATCGTAATCTGTCGAGGGCTTGCTCATTCGTTGGTCGAATTTGTGTTTCTGCCTCCTCAAAAGCGGCATTCACGCCACCATCTGAAAGCATGCCAGAGACATCTTGCAGCTCGCTTGCTGACATGGCTTCGCCATTGATGGTGCCGCCGGAAAGAGACAAGTAGCCAGGATCGGTTGGATGAAGGATCTGACGACCAGTGATGATGATCTCATCACCGGAGACAGTCTTGAATGTCAGGGTACGATCCAGATCTTGCCCGGTGATGGTAACTTCGCCGCCATCTTTCAGCTCAAAGGTCTCATCAATATCCTCACCAGCAGGCAGCGTGGTGGCGAGCAAGATTGCTCTGGAAACCACTTGTGCTGGAAGTGTCTTGATCGCTTTGCCCGCCCATTCGATGGCGCGCTTTTTTATTGTTTTCTTGTCTTCGAGGTCGTTCTTGTCGCCATCACTTCCCTCATCATCTGGATCAGGATTGGGTGTGGTGGCCAATGCACCCCCTTCGGCGACTGCAAACTCGATATCTTGCTGCTCTTTGTCTGCTGGTCTGGTCGGTTTGCCCTCTTCTCCGTCCTCTGTATTCTCACTGTAAACAGCATTGACGTTTTTTCCGCTGAGGATGCTGGAGAAATAGCG
>ERZ794982.94-NODE-94-length-43999-cov-51.442791_pt1 | contig 43999 bp, 45 predicted proteins | sample MGYA00433071_ERZ794982 | MGnify/ENA primary metagenome ERZ794982 (study PRJEB30140, sample SAMN00862574) | bioreactor metagenome | study: EMG produced TPA metagenomics assembly of the Bioreactor inoculated with sediment Metagenome (bioreactor metagenome)...
TTTTTTTGATTTCCTCACTTCGTTCAAAAATCACGCTAAAGCGTGCAAAAAAAGCGTAAGAGCAAATGGCTCTTACGCACATAACAGATGTTTTATATACTTATTCTTCCATAAATCGCTTAAGCACCATGGCTGCTTCTGCCCTTGAGGCTTTTGCTTTAGCATCAAGTGTATTATTGGCTTTACCTGAAATAATCCCCTCTTGATAAACCCATTGCATGGCTTCAAGTGCCCAATCACTGATTTGAGAACTATCTGTAAAACTTGATATGTCCCTTGATTGTGTAGTATTGATGTTTTTATATTTTGCATAATTCATTAATATCACACTCATCTGTTCTCGTGTAATGCAATCCATCGGTCCGAATTTGTTGTTGTCGTATCCTTTGATAATTCCATTATCAAAGGCCCAGGTTATCGCATAACTATACCAAGCATCCTTATCAACATCAGAAAATTGCTGACGGTTTGTATCAACTGCCGGCTCATTCTCTAACCTATAGAGAATGGTTATAATCATCGCTCGGGTCGTGTCTCCTTCAGGGTCAAATGTATCCTTAGCTACACCAGCCATTAGTTTATTCGCATTTACATAGCGAATCGCCTCAAAATACCATGCAGTGTCATGCACGTCAGCAAATGGATTAACCCATGTTTTTGTTTGGTCATAGCCAATCGCATAAAGGGATAAATGATTGGTTGTAAAAATAACATGCTTGGTTTTTATGTCATACATGGTCGACACTTTTTTGATATTGCCATAATCATCCACATACCAGACCACAATCCCTGAAGGTTCCTCCCCTTCTTTTAATGTATATGGAATACTTAGGGTCAGTAATCCTCCATCAAAATTAGAAATATATGCGTCCCCCGCTTTAATCGAAATATCATATACAGGTGCTTCACCTATAGCCGCTTTTTGTTTTGCATTCAGTTCCTTGTCTTTATCTACTTTTCCTAGATTAATGCTAATGTCTGATGTGCCTGCTTGCTTTGCAATCGATTCTAGTGTCTTATCCTCGATATCCATTATTCCCACTTCTGAGGCAATCGTTACCAGACCTGTTTTACTATCTGCCAACGCCTTTATTGATTGGTTCTTCATCTGAACCGTCACCGCATTTACATTTTTTGTATTCTCTACATTAAAAGCAATCGTTGCTCCCTTGGCTATCTTTTCCAAGGCTTCTGTAACCATGTTGCTATCCACCGATGCTTGTGCACGTCGATTTTTCACCGTAGAGGTCACACTTGTTTTTACTTCCTTCTCATCACCAATCGCTGGTGTAGATCCCCCTCCTGCGCTGCCGCCTCCACCGCCGGAGCCGCCAGAAGATTTTGTTGTAATCGTCAACGCACCACTGGTTACTGTTATGGTATAGTTATCTGCACGAAGCGAAGATGGCGTACGCACAAATTTAATAGGATATGTTCCGTTGACCATACTACTGGTTAACACACTCACCCCATCTGCTTGATAGATTTTTATCGCAGGCATAGAATCATACCCCTTTACCACAGCTTTTGTGTCTTGACCTTTAAGTCCGATATAGTCTACATCTGTTGGCGTCGGAAGGTCTGCACCATTATATATTTTTAGATCCGTTGGCTTAATGGTTAATGCTGCAGGTGTTATTGTAAAATTCATAGGACCTAGCTGACCGATATATTGAGTATTGGTATCAGATATTTTAACGGTCAATGAGTACTCCCCTGTATCTTTGGGTGCTTCTGGCAGTGTCGTTGCGCCTGACCTCCAAATAAATTGAAAATCATCGCCTGTATAGATGATGGGTGTATTCGCATCGTTATAGGTTCCCACTGGCTTACCCACAGCCGTTATTGCATTGGCGTCGTATTTTTTACTATCTACCTCAACACCTGTAATGGTCACGAGTGTTTTATCCACCAGCCTTATAATGATTTTGATATGAACCTCTTCATAATTTTGCATTGACACGGTAATAGGGATGGCTATAGAATCTCCAACACTTCCTGCATATGTTGAAAGCTTTATCCCCATGTCCGTCGTCTGCACCTCACCATCAAGCATCGCCTCATCCCCCGTGACAGCTCCTGCCACAACGCTTATTGTTCCACAATCTTGAGGCAATGTGGATATCGCGATGTCAAGATTTGTATAGTCCATCGCATAATATAAGGTTCGAACTGTATCTTTTATATTCGGTGCCAAATCCTTGGTAATGGTTAAGATTGCAGGTTCTATTTTTACGAAGTAGTTGTTGCTTGAAGTCGAACCTGTAATTGCATATTCTCCTACATCCGACTTAACTGTTGCCGCTGTTGATAAGTTAATGCCCAAGTCTTGTTTCACATCATCACCAACTAAGTCCGTATTTGAGATTGTATAGGTTAATTCAGGATTCGCCTCCCCAAAAACCTTGGTCTTAGTATCAACTTTGGCCGTAATGTTTTTCTTGTGAACCGTCAATGGATATGTTATGCCACTCTCTCTATATGTTCCCTCTACTTTTGCAGCAGTTGCTGTGATTTTCGCCTCTCCGGCACCAATTATGGTTAGTTCTCCTGTACTTGAGTTAACCGTAGCTACAGAAGTATCACTGCTTGAGTAGGTAATTCCCCCACCTCCTGTACTTAAATTTGTTGCTTTTTTTCCAGCAATATCTGTACCATAGGTTGTTGCAATTCCCCCATCGCCAGTATCCCATACAATGTCTTGCACTATCAAACCATCATCTTGTATAAAATTCAATTTATGGGTTTCTTGTGTAAAACTCACCTTTGTTCCTGAGATAGTAGGATTTGTAAAAGCCGTTACATATACTGCTAAATCCTTATCTCTTGTATCCGTTGCTAATCCAAAGCGGCCGCTAGGATATCGCTGCGTAACATAATCTTGAAAAATAAGCGTTCCATCTTCACTATGAAAAAAATCTATCCCTGTTCGCACCGCAATGTCAGATGTGCACATAAAGACCGTTGTTCTTCCCAAAGGCAAATCAGAAACTGTATATGTATATACTGTCTTATCTTCACCATCTATATTCTCTACACTTGTATTATATGTTGCTGTTAGTTCATCCAAATATTTGTTCGTTATTGTCACATCGCAGTCAAAGGGAACTTCCTCTGAATACATTATCTCTCCATTAACGTCAAACTCATTGTACAGTGTATATTGCTTAATCGAATGCACCCATTCATCATTAACCTTTTTATCGATAAACATGCTCGATTCAACCGTTGCCAATGATGAAGATGGTCTTCCACTCCAATCTGTCATATATTCTGATTCTGTAACATAGCTAATATATGCATCCGGATAATATGCATCAAGATCTTTTCTTGAAATTAGAGGCAATGTTGCATATCTGTCTTGGGAATCCAATTCAAACTTCATATCAGATGGTGGCATGTATGTACCCTCGCCTACGTCAGCTACAATCCTAACCATATAGGCATTGGAAGCCGGTGCATAGTTTCCTGTTCCATCTGGGTTTTGGGTTGACCCTGCTAGCGCATATACCCACCATATATCTCCAACCTCTCCCGTCGCTGTTACAACTCCGGTCGTTGGGTGTACCAATACTTTAGGTGACTCACTGTCTGGAAATGAAGAATAATATAGTATGGATCCCCCTTCTGTTCCTGCCGAATTCGTGGCAAGGATTTGTTTGGATTTTCCTTGTTCTATCCTAAGCTCATAATTTCCTCCACCATACTCATCAAATTGATTTTGATCAAATGTTAAAGTTTGCGAATGTTGATATGTAGGCGTTATCGCCTTATTCAGCGGATATATTTGTTGATTTACTGAATATATTTTATCGGTTTCGTTCACTGCCGGGTCTGTAAATACTATGAGATATCGATCAAAGCTATCCTCTTCCATGGGGTCAGTGGAAGTATTTGGGATAAGCTCTTCAAATACTAAAACCCCCTCTGCATTAATTTCAAGTATCTCTTTTCTATAACCTTTTGAAGGATTGTCTGTATACACTAAATTTGCTGTACTGTTTGCTGGCAAATCTTTGATTGTATACAGTACCGTCGTATAATTTTCATCTGACTCCTTAACAAATTTGGTCACATCTATAGGTGCTTTTTTTGTCGACATAAAGTTCATCGTATAGGGAAATCGCACATACTCAGACTCTGTGTCATAGGTGCTTGTTGATACGATTGTCTTTAGTTCAACCACATCATTACTGCCATTTAATTGATATTGCCAGGATTCATCCGTACTCTTATTCATAATCTGTTCAAAATCAATTTTTTCTATCGCCATCCAATTCTCAGAACGTATATTTAATGTATTGAACTGACTAAAATGCACCCCATATTCGCAGTCATAATCTTTTTTATCCCATTTTAGTGTTGGTCGTGTTTGATAATACTCCCCTATTGAAATCTTAAGATTTTCAGGCGGTTGTGGTGCCTCAACCGTACCTGCCAAGACTTCCCCTTGCAACAAGGTCATTATCATACATATAACAATAACCCACGATAATACTCTGTTGTTCATAATCTTTTTTTCCTCCTTAATTGATTTTAATCACATCCCGTTTATTATATAGAAAGCCCCTCAATTAAAAAATTGAGAGGCTTCACATGTTTTGGTAAAATATTCACATTTTAGCGTTAAATTATTGGAAGGGATAGTACAACTTTTGTCCCTTGTTGTTCCGTAGATTCGATATGAAGACCATAGGTATCTCCAAAATAGGAGATAACTCTTCTTTGAATGTTGATAAGTGCTACATGGGACAGCCCTTCAACTTCCATATTTTCTTCTGTAGAAATATGATTAATCTGTACTTGAAGCCGTTCCAAAGCGTCTTCGTCCATTCCACACCCATTATCTTCAACAATGATATCGATTTTATCCCGATACAAACGGCTGTATATATGTATTGTGCCTAAAATATTGTTCATCGCCTTACTACTATTAAATCCATGAACAATACTATTTTCTATAATCGGTTGTAAAAGCATTCTTGGTAATTTGATTTCCTCTAAGTAATCCTCCATATCAATCTCCACACAAAAACGGTGTGGATAGCGTATTTCCATAATACCTATATATTTTCTTAGAATAAAAAATTCTTCTAAACCATTAATATAAGAATCCCCTTCATTCGCATATCGATAAAGGGAGGATAGCCCATCGCACAGCAATCCCGCTTTACTATTTTCCCCTTGATTAGAAAGCGCTTTGATAATGCTCAGAACATTTATCGTAAAATGGGCACTAATTTGCTTCTTCAGGGAAACAATCAAGGACTGCTGTTTGACAATTTCTGCCTCATGTAAAGATAACGTTGCTTTATAAAGCTCCCGTTCTTTAAGCTCAATTCGGCTAATCATATCATTAATCCGATGTATCAATCCGTCCAAATAAACATATCCTGTAAGAGACAAACAGCTATGCGTCCCACTATCATAAGTCTCAACCTCCGTAATAATTTTTTGAATGGGTATAAAAAAATTCTTTTTCCATACACTAATAAAGGACCAAAAGACAACGAGAAGCATTAAAATCAATATCACAAGCGCCAATATAAAAAACAAATGTAAACTTTTATCCGTATCTGTATATGAAATAATCAGCTCAAATGGTGTAAATCCAATGTTTCTACGTATAACATGTGTCTGACTTTTTTCAAACTCAGCAATACGCATCCCTTGAAGCATAGGCTGATTTGATGTAATAATCGTATCCTTAGCCCCTAAGAGTATCGTTATATTTTCATCCCCTTCTGCTCTTAAAAACAGTTGCTGAATCTCTGTTTCACTAATAAGCATAACAATATGTCCACATGGGATTTCTCCCGTATCAAAAATCGATATAGTATATCCGATATATTTCTCACCATCAAGTAAGATTTGAATATGCTTTGCATTTTTATTATTCCTAATTAAACCTTGTAAGCGTTTGATGCTGGTATTATTTAATTGTCCAGAAAAACGATAAAAGCGATTGTCATTGGAAAAAATAATGACTTTTTCAGCAAACATTGAATTTTTTATCATTGCATTAAGGTCTGTATTGACCGCTTCCGCCTTCTGATAAAATTCAATATGTTCTTTGGATAACAACATTTTTTTAACGTTGTCATTTTTTGACATCGCAAAAGAAACCTCTTCTAAGTGTAAAAAGGATTGATTTAACTGCGAGATAATGCGCAAAGATGTTTGCTCCATGTTATGAATCGTATGCTGCTGTAAAACATTTTGCATCGACACATAGAAGAAAAACCATATGAAAAGTACAGCAATTCCAAGAGCAAGTAAGGTGAGTTCCAATTTTTTTAACAGTGAATTCTTATGGGTAACCATTCTATTAATTAATATTCTCCTTTAATAACCCCTGAAAGAAATGGTCCAAATAATCTGTGTTGTTATCAATGAAACTGTTGGCGTAGTTTACCACATCCATATCTTCTAAGCTGACATCATTGCCATCTTGTATATCTTCCCGACATGACCATGTTCCCGGTGTAGAAAAAGGCATATAACCTTTGCCTGTTCCATCCGTTTCACCCAGCAAAAACCTTACAAAAAGTTTTGCCGAATTCGTATTCTTGCCCCCTGCAACTAACATAACACTATTGGGCGTATACACTGCTGCAAATGGGTCCAGTTCATAGATCGGTTCAAAATGGTAGCCAAGTTCACACAGTCTTAATTTACTCGACAGCATAATCCCTAAGTCATATCCGTTTTCCCCTGAACTTCCGATGCCTTCTGCCACCTCATCACTCGTATTCACAAAAACTATATTTTTTGCCGCCTGCTCCCAAAAATATTCACCTATCGACACCCCCTTGTCTAAAACAGGCTCTTGTCCAAAATATGCCCTATAGGCAGCGAGCATTTTTTCTTCTTCTGTTAATACGGTCGCACAAAAACCATAGGTGCTAAATGAACTCAAAGGTGATGCCATGACAATTTTATCTTTATATTGCTCTTGGGTAATCTCCCATATATTGGCGATTGGACTTTGATTATAACGCGCACTATTATACACAAATAAAATGACTTCATCCAAAAAATTCAACTTGCTATTTATATGATTGCTTTTGATTTTTGACTCAATATCCCATGGAACATAGGGTAAAATCAATCCCGGTTCAATAAGCTCATTATAAAGGTTACCCGCGCTGTCACTGCAGATAAGAATATCACATTCAAAAGAATTCGCCTCATAATTATTACGTATCATCTTAATCGCATCTTTACTTCGAATGTCTTTTATTTCAACTGTCAATCCTGGATATGCTTCTTCAAAATATTTTTTTGTATCAAATAAACGTGTTGTCACAGAATAGATGGTTAAAATGTCTTCTTTTAACGCCGCCTGATATAATTCATCCGGTGTTTGGTTTGCATCAAGATTAGCCGCTACTTCCCAGTCCTTTAAAAATATCTGTTGTGTGCTTTGTTGATTTGCACTGCTTGTACATGCAATCAACAAAACGGATAATGCCGTACAAATCAATATCGCTATACCTATGTTTTTTACCTTCACTCCATTATCCTCCCATCAGCTCGTTACTACGCTCTACAAAAGCTTTCCACTGGTCCTTGGAATATATATCACATTCTCCGGTAATAAATTTTGTTATCATCGCATCAGTATATCTGGCTAATTCCACAGGTTCATCCACTTGGGTGGATATATAGCGTATGTCTTCTTGGAGCCTTCTGTTATAAAAGGGTTCATAGACTTTTACCGCACGTGCATCCAAAAATTCTACCAATGAATTATCCCCATTCCAAGCTACTCCGTCTACATACATGGCATCAACATAGCGAACCCCTGCCCCTGCATAATTTTTGTTTTGAGTTTTACTCTTAAGATAATTTAACGTCACAATTTCTGCTTTATTTCCATAAAGTGAGAGGTCTTCCCCAAGGGAAAATGTCCAGTCGACATCATACTCGCCAAAAGCTCCAATTAATGCGCCTTCCTCTGAAATCATAGCATCTAGGACTTTAAAAGCTTCCACAGGCTTCTTAGCATTTGCCGGAATAAATGCTCCAATCGAAGGTTTTGGCATCGTATATATGGCATTTTGATATCCATTGGGTCCTATTAACGGTGGCACTTGGACGTAGCACGATAAAATTGACGGTGTATTGGCATATATATTATCAACGATACTCTGACTAGCAAAGGCTCCCACAAGATCTTGCGGCGAGCACACCGTTTCTAATATTTGATTCTGAGAAAAAGAAAAACTAATCTCTGCCAATAAGTTTTCTGAATATAGCTTATGGCAATACTTTAATCCTTCACGAAACTCATCGGTTGTCGGAGAATAAATGGACACGCTATCTTTTTTTACAAATCGTAAATTAACTGGATCGTTGTATGCGAAAGCATTGAGAAGAAAGTTATAGCTTTGAAGGGCGTAGTCGGCCTCACATCCAACTAGCGGCAGTTCATCCCTAATACCGTTACCGTTAGGATCCCTATCATGAAAAGCTTTTAACACTTCATATAGTTCTTTTGTGGTTGTAGGAATCTCAAGCCCCAAGGCTTTTAACCATTTGACATTTATCCAAAATGTCTGAAAGTTCTTACTGGTTCTTGACGTTTTTGCATTAGGAAAATAATACAGCTGCTCATCAATCAATAGGCTCTCTTTGAGTCCAGGATGCCCCGGATGATTTAAAATACTATAGTAGTTTGTCTTGTCATGGGTCAAGCTATTTAGGTTATAGACTAGCCCTTTGCTCACATAACTTAAAAACTCTTCATTCGTGACTATAGATTGATCTTGAGGTAAAATCACAACATCAATTTTTCCCGGCTCTGCTGTAAGCAATGCCTTTATATATTCTTTTTTGTATCCATGGGGAATATACTCAAATTCAATTGAGCAATTTGTCTGTGCTTCAAGCCAGTTTGTATAATAATTCGTCGTATAATCTTGTACACGATCATCTTGAACAATAGCAATAGTGATGACTTTTTTATCCGTCCCAGCTTTCATTGCCTGTCTCTCAGCTACAAAAATCATAACGAGTACAATGATTAATAGAAGTTGCATTAAAAAAACAATCTTTTTGTGCTTTTTCTTAACATCCATTCACACTATCCATTCCTATCATAGATTATATTCGGGATAAATTTTTATGTTAATCTTGTTGAATATATTTGCTTGGCGCCATTCCATAGTATTCTTTAAACACCTTATTAAAATAATAGTAGTCAACATAGCCACATTCAATAGCTATTTCCTTAAGTGAAAGATTGCTTTGAAGAATGCGTGAAGCTGCATGCTTCATTCTTAGATTTGTAAGAAAACAGGTCAACGTCGTATTATAATATTTTGAAAAAAGATTACATATATAGCCTGGGCTCAGTGCAAATTGCTTTGAAAGCTTATTTAATGAAAATTTTTCTTGAAAATTATTCTCTAGATAGTCTGTGAGCTCAAGAAATGCAGGAGTTATGTTTTCTTTTGATGTATTGGGCGAGAATGCCCGTTTTTTGGAGAGTTTATTGGCTAGCCTTTCTAAAACTAATTGCAGCTCCTCTATCTGTACTGGTTTTAAAATATAGTCGAAGCCGGAATGGTTGAAAAAAGTTCGCGCATCATCAAAAGTACCATACGCACTTAACATAACAAATTCAAACTGCAAATTCGAATCAATCAACGATTTCATAAAGGCATGTCCATCAATATCCGGCATTTTTAGATCACTAAAAATAACGTCCGGGCACAGCTGTGGTATACGCCGCAACGCCTGAACGGGATTGCTCTCATAACCGATAACCTCAAAACCGTTATCCATCCATGGAACCCTTTCAAGTAGCTCTTGTAGAATTAGTTCATCATCATCAAGTAAAAAAACCTTATACATAACACTATCCTCACACTATTCATGTTCTATATGCAACGTTAAAAAATTCACTAATTACAATATTAATTGTTTTTCGTTGTAATGAACATATAAAATCTTAGGATTCGTTAGTAAAATCTTAAGTAATCCTCTTGCATATTCCGCTCTATTATATAATTATACCACAACTTTCCTCCACAGTTTAAAAGAAAAATGGCTTATCTAATCTTTTATCATATGCATTGTTCTTCTTTAATCGTCATGCCCCGCTTTTTATAAAAATCGATAATCATTATATTAAAGATATCAAAAACATCATAATTTCTATAATTATTTTCACTATCCTTGTGGGGATTTAGGAGTCCTTTTTTCTCATATAATCGTAATGTATCTCTTGGGACCCCTAGGCATTTTAATAAGTCTTTTGTTTGGTACTTCTTATACACTTACATCACCTCGTTGTTTTATACGCTTATTATAGCATAACTCCCGTTTGCATAGCCTTAAATTCGAAGCATCTCCTGTGCGTATTTTCTGTAATGCCATATCCCAAATGCATCTGCAAGCATCCATCCAATAGGAACTGCAACCCATATTCCTGCCATGCCAATCCCAGGAAAAGAGGATAACAGATAGGCAAGTGCAACCCGCGAACCTAATGAAATAATCGTCAGCACAATGGACATTTGTGTCTTTCCAAGTCCCCTATACAGCCCATAGAGCAAAAACAGCACACCAATTCCAATATACGACGCTCCGACAATTCGTAGATAATCTACCCCTATCTCAATAATTTGCGTTTGCTCTGGCTGGACAAAAATCAGCATAAATTCTCTAGCAAAAACAACAACGATAAGTGAGCTCATTAAGCAAAAGCTTGCGGATATCTTAAGTGTTGCCAGAACGCCTTTTTTTATTCGGTCAAACCGTTCTGCACCATAATTTTGAGCTACATATGTTGCAAAGGCATTCCCAAAATCTTGAGCTGGCATATAGGCAAAAGCATCGATTTTAACAACAACGGCAAATGCTGCACTGGCATAAAATCCAAAGCTGTTAACAAGACCTTGTACCATTAAAATGCCAAAATTCATAATCGATTGCTGAATCGCTGTGAGTGCAGAATAATCAATGACACTTCGCATGATACTTCGTTCAAGATACATGTGCCTTCTATTTGGGCATAGATATCGCGCTTTCATCAAAAAATAAATAGAAATACACAAAGCAGATAATGCCTGTGCTATAAATGTCGCCCAAGCAGCACCTGCAACACCCATATTCAAAAAGATAACAAATACAATATCCAACGCTATATTTGTCAACGCCGCCACTCCAAGAAAAATCAGTGGCATAATCGTATTTCCAATGCTTCGAAAAATTGCTGCTATGAAATTATAGATCGTCACAAAAAACATTCCACCAAGAATAATGGTCAGATATTGGCGTGTCATCTCAACTGCTTGCTTTGGAATATTTAGCCATATAATAAATTGCTCTAACAATACGTAGGACAAAAGATTGATGATAAGGGACGACATAGCTACAAAAACAAAGGCGTTAAAAACACTTATTTTCATGGCTTCTAGTTTTTTTGCTCCATAAAGCTGGGCAAAGACAACTCCACTTCCCATACAAAGCCCCAAAACAATCGATGTCAAAAGGACCATCAGGGCATATGAAGAACCTACTGCCGAAAGAGCAGTAGGTCCAATTTTTTTCCCTACAATCAAGGTATCTGCTACATTATATAACTGTTGAATAAGATTACCTAATATCATCGGCAAACTAAAAACCACCAATGATTTTCCAATGCTTCCCGTCGTCAGATTATGTTCTAATTCACGCTTCAATGTTTCCTCCGTTATTTGTCGCTCCCAAAGCCTTATATTTTCTTAATCCTTTTGATACCGTATTATAGCACAAATAAAATATAACGCAAAAATCTTACTGAATAGGATTTACTAACTTATACAGTTCTTGATAGTCTGCGTTCCATCTAAAAACATCAACTAGCCAACCTGAGCCTTCTTTCATCATTACAATATCTCCTGACACAGTCATCGCTTCATTGTCTCCATTAGGAAGTTCGATGCGCATTGAGATTAAATAGCTATAATAGACTCTTCCATCCGCATAATCTTTCATCTTTTTTAAATCAATCGAATCAATTATTACGTCATAGTCTTCTTGATCTTGTACCAAGACCTTCCAAGGTATATTGCGGTTTGCTACAGCATCTTCAAATCCCCTATCTGTCATAAGAACGCCATAGTCTTTTTTCATGGCAGCACCATATTCTTCAAAACCATAATCGCCCATTCCTTCGGAATCAAATAGGTCACGATAATATTTTGTCGATTCCAGTTCCTGTGGGTTCGTCATGATCTCAAGAAATTCTTCTGCATAATCTTTTGCATAGTCTTTTGCATCATTTTTTAAGTACATCATGAGTATGACAAGTGCCGCAACTATAATAATAGCACCTATAATGAATCGCTTTGTTAATTCCTTATTTTTTATCACGTCTTACTCCTCCTTTATGTGATATTAATTATTACACGTAGGTATATTGCTGTCTAATAATAAGCTCTTCTTTCAACCTCAACAATACCCGCTTGAGGTTCTAGTTTTAAGTCAAAAAGCTCTTTAACGATAAGAGTCCCTACAAATCTTTGCTCTAAAACCGACAGAAGCTCTGCCTCTTTCACCGCTTTACACAGATAATCACCCTCCTCTACATATAGTGCATTATCAACATCTGGAAGCGGTGAGGGGACCTCAATAAAAATCTTAGAAACAACCTGTCCGTTTTTGTTGAAAAAAATCACACCTTGATTGAATTTATCCGTTATATCTAAGGCTTTACATTGCCTATACAGTTGGGAATATTTTGCACTTATTTCTTTGTAGTCCAAAATATCTCCATTCCAATCAACGGTCAAAAAACAACGCTTCTGAAAATGTTCTAAGCGTTCCTCCATACTTGCTTTTAATCCATTAGCACGTTTTATATGCTGTGACATCGCCTCTAAGAAGCGAAATGATGCATTTAATTGTTTAATTTTCTCTTCAACAATTTGTTCGCCATCATTAAGCAGGGTGCCAATATCTACACTTCCTTCCGGCGTCAAATAACTTTTAAACCGTTTTAAGGGAATGCCAAAATCAATACAAATAGAAATTAAATCTACGATAATAAGCTGGTCACTGCTGTAATAGCGATAACCCGTCTCTGGATTAACATATGCTGGTGGAAGAATACCTAACTTGCCATAATAACGTAAGGACTTTACACTAACTTTTTTTATCTTACTGACTTCGCCTATCGATAAATAATTTTTCATTATTTCTCCCTTCAACGCTTGACTCTCCTATTATAGCATAGTTTATACTCTATCCGATACAAAACTATTACATTGAATCATCAATGTATTATACAAAGGAGTACCTGAATATGCATTTAAAAAAACAATTTTTCAATTATGTCATTCCCTCTATTGGCGCTATGCTAGTTACCGGCTTATATTTTGTTGTGGATGGTATCTTTGTCGGTAGGGGCGTTGGAACCTTAGGATTAGCCGCAATCAATATCGCCGTACCCTATATCTCAATTTTATCAGCCATCACGATGATGATTACAATGGGTGGCGCAACACTCGCCTCGATTCATTTTGGAAAAAAAGAGCCCCAAAAAGCCATCACGATGTTTCAATCAAGTCTTCTATTGGTCTTTGTTTTTTCAGCGCTGATGACTCTCATCAGTTTTTTCTTTTCTAAAAATCTTGCAACACTACTTGGCGCAAGCGATTTACTCTTAAAGGATACGGCCGATTACATTAAGTATTTTGTTATGTTTGGTGTGTTTTTTAGTTGCTCAAACACTTTGTCTGCATTTGTGCGAAACGATGGCAATCCACGCCTCGCCTTTTGGGGTATGATTGTAGGCGCATTGAGCAATATATTTTTTGATTGGCTGTTTATCTTTCCATTACAGATGGGCATCAAAGGTGCTGCCATTGCCTCCGGTCTTGGACAAATATTTGCTTGTCTTATGTTATTGAGCCATTTCTTTTTGAAAAAAGGTGCGCTGAAACTTGGTTTTCCATCGCTCTCACTTCATCGTTTGATGCAAATATTAAAAACAGGTCTTCCCGAATTTGTCACCCAAATGAGTCAACCTGTTGTCATCTTATGCTATAACTTTTTGATATTAAAGACTTTCGGTGAAATCGGAGTCTCGGCATTTTCCGTTATATCCTATATCTTAGTCGTGGTTATAGGAGTCTTTATTGGTTTAGCCCAAGGTATTCAGCCCCTGTTAAGCCAAAGCTATGGAAAAGGTGATGCTATATCCGAGAATTACTTTTTTACTACAGGTATGAAACTCAATATTTTTCTAGCGGTTATTATGTATGTCATCATGCTTATATTTGGGAAAAATATTATTGCTGTTTTCAACCATGACCCTGAACTAATCACACTCGCCTATGACTACATTCAAGTATATGGTATTAGCTTTTTATTTGCATCGATTAATATTGTGTACACCATCTATTACCTTGCTACAAAAAGGACCAAGCAAGCTTTACTTCTCTCTGTTTTGAGGAGTTTTGTCATTAACACATTATGTATCTTCCTAATCCCAGCCTTATTCGGTGGAAAGGCTATCTGGGCAGGAATTATTGTTGCAGAAGCAATTGTCACTCTAATCGCCTTTTACCTTCGCTCCCAAGGCTCACTAAAATCCTCTGACATCGTCTTTGGTGAACAATAGGTGCCTTAAAAAACCGTCGCTTGATTACGTCCCGATTTTTTTGAAGCATACATCGCTTGGTCTGATTTATTATATAATTCATTAAACGTACAGTTTTTTAGCTCTTGTATATGTATTCCTATACTAAGTGTAATGTCCACATCACCATTGACAAATATTTGCGAGGCTAGTCGCTCTTGAATCCTATACACCAGTTGATCTACATCTTCTCTACTTGTATCCACGATAAACATGCCAAATTCATCGCCGCCAAGCCGTCCTACTAAGTCTTTTTCACGGCATGTTGATGCGATGATATTGGCAACTTCAATAATGACTTTATCTCCGATTTGATGTCCATAATTATCATTAACATCTTTAAACTTATCAATATCAAATATTAATAACGCACCGGATCTATTCCTATCGGCAATCGAATCTATGATTTTATTGACTTTAAGTTCAAAGCTTTCTCGATTCAAGATTTTTGTTAAGCTATCTTTTTGTGCTTTGTTCTCTAACCATTCTTTATGAAGCTTATCTGCAGTTATGTCTGTAATAAGAGATACCGACCCAATGGCCTTTTGTTTTTTTGATAAGTCATGCACTTTAATCTTATATATTTTCTTATGATTTTCCTGATGAAGTTCAAAACTCATGTTATCTCTACCTAGTAATGCATTTTCCCATGTAGAATTTCCAAAAATAATCTTCTCCATCCTATGAAGATCCTCGGAAAATATTTTTTTTGCATAAGCATTTACATCCACAATTCTTCCATCAGGATTTGTAAAAATCATACCTATATCGATTTCATCGATAACCCAGTCCCGAGCTAAGGGGGATATCGACATAAAGTCGTATTTATAAATCCCTACTAAGATACATATAACGCCTATTAAAAACCCTATCGATGAAGGCACTTCCAACCCCGATACGTTACGTAACATCGTCTTAACGTAGGTGAACAAAAAAGGAATCAAAAAACCAATAAGAACCAGGTAAACTTGGGTTCGGGTACTTTTTGTCGTCGTCCGTTTGTATATCCAAAGCTTAATAATCGCAATAACATTCATAAGCGTATTGAGGCTTACGCATATCTTGCCAAATACAGTTTGTACAACAGAAAGTTTGAAACCACCATCTATGGGTACAAGCAACACATTACTGCGCATAATCCCATGATAATCATTAGTAAAAATAAGGAGTACGCAGGCTATAGCAAAGATAAAATTAATCCTTCGCATTTTGTTTAAAACCTTATTCTCAGTATTGGTATAGATCATTATAAAGTTGTATGATGCTGAGGGTAATAAAAACAAGCCAATTTGCGATAAATTTCGAAACAAAAACTTCCCTTCAAATGAAGTGCTTAGCATTTCACATAGAGTGAACAACGAACCTATAAAAATAAATCCTATGACTAAACTTAAGGCCTTCTTGGACTTCGTGTGTTCTTTTTTTGATACAATAATTAAGGATGCAAAAATCAATACTAAAGATATGATGCTAATCGATATATACGCATAGCTTAGCCTCACCGTGTTTCCTCCCTTTTATGCTTTTTTGTATCTAATATTATACCATTTAAATCGATTTATTCCATAAAAAAAGAAGCACATTGTGCTTCTTTTGACTATAAAAGTATTATTGCATATAAGCCACCTCAGGGGTTACTTTATTTCCTTTTTTCAAATCCTTTTTCAGGATTCCATTCGCATTTCCCACCGCTAATGTATCGGCAGTTACAACATTCATCACCATCTCCCAAAGTCTTTGTTCGCTCAAACCCAATCCCTAAGTATGCCCCTACCATATAATCGACACGACAAACCGTTGGGAATATTCCTAATGCGTCAAAATCAGCTGCAAGGGTTTTCATTCCACATCTTTTAAAGTTAACTTCAAATTGCGTCACATCATCCGACAGGCACTCAATTATGTAATCGTAAGGATGAATCTTACCGTCAGCAATTATTTTCTCATGAATGAGCGCTTTTTTACGCAAAGACTTAATGCGTTTTTTCCCAAGTGTTTTTCTAGCGAATGAAGGTACCGTTGTGATTATTTTTTCATTCATAAGCCACAAAATTTGTTCTATTCCTTTTATATCGGTGTTCAGCTCACAAGCCGCCTTATACCACGCAATATAGGCAGGTGTAAATGCATAGTTAAAAGCAAACGCAGTATTACCGATATCAGGCGTTTTTTCAGCGATGTCTGGGAAATACCTGTCAGCCGCCTTGTAAAAATCCTTTGTATATTCTTTTCCAAAACGTTTTTTCATCTCACCTTTTGAGCGCAACATACCAAATCTGTATATAAAGTAGTATAATTTCATTCTCTATCTCCTGATTTCATTTGTATAATCCAATTCATAAATGTATCGAAGGTCAGCTTAACGTTGCCGCAGTTACAGTGATTGCATGCACTTTCTGCTTCAGTAAACAGCCTAAACGTTACAGAACGTGTATTTTTCAAAGCGGCTATTTCTTTACCAACAGTCGTATAATCAATAAAATGGTCCTTACTTGCACCAACTATAAAAACATCCTGCGTTATTTTTTCAGCAATATTCATCATCTGGTACAGATCCATTTTCTTTGCATATTCATAAGGACTTTTCGCCTCATAAGCATACATCCCGTGGGCAAGTCCCCAACGTATAAGCTCATCGGTTTGCGCCGCTTTTTTCATTGCTATATTTATAAGCGATTTCAAATTAAATTTCAAACATATTCGACTCATCCAACGTCTTTGAGGTGACAAACCATTCAAAATCACCTCCTGAAAATTCGGAAATACACTCCACGCAATTACTCGTGAAATCCGCTCCTCAAATGCAGCCGCTCGTGGTGCTAGCATACCACCAAGCGACGCTCCAATGATTGTTATATCATTTAGATTAAAATAATCAAGTATTGCCTTAACAGGCTTTTCCCATTTGTGTGAGAAATGCTTGTTTTGTATACGAACAACTCCGCCCTGCCCCGGACCCTCAAACAGATATACCTCAAAGCCGTTCTCTGCAAGATACAGCATAGGTACAAAAAACTCTTCAAAATAACTGTCATTGCCTCCATGCAAAAGAACAATATCCTTACATTTTCCTTTGGCTTTCGCATGTATAACAGGAAACTTCACATCTTCATAGGGTACATAAAACTGTTCAATGTCCTCTTGTTCAAAATAATCTTTATAATAACTATAAAACATTTCTGTTGCCTTGAGATAATACTCCTTTTTATCGGGATCTCCGTCATACATAAAAAACTCACTCATTCGATAATATCCGATTGCATTTTCGATGCGGTTTTCCTTAACTGCTTTATCCCCGAGAGCAATTAGCTCTCTTTTCCAACTTTCGCTGCTATTGATTTTATCACATACCGCCTTCACTTCATTTAAATCTCCACCATCCCACATCACCAGACGGTTAAGCTGAAAATCAAAATTACTTTGGGAATTAAGCTTAAATACACCTTTTTTAAAATTGAACTCCATAAAAAATTGCCTCCTTATATAACTTAATTGTACATTAAGGAGAACAACTTCACTTACATTTTTCTGCTGATTTAAATATGTCTTGAATCGAGCCGAGTTCTTTTGTACTTATGCCAAATAGTTTTTTGTTCACGGTGGCAAAATGTGATGAACTTGAAAATCCAGAGTGAATTGCTGCTTGTGTAATGTTTTCGCCTAACAGCATATATTTATAAGCTTTTATTAGCTTGGAAAACATGATATATGAAGCGATTGAAATTCCAACCTGTTTGCGAAACAGATGTGAAAGCCTACTTTCCGACAAAAATGCTATACCACACAAATCTCCCATAATACCTGCTTCAAGGGTTTCACTACCCTCAATCATATCAAGCACATCTTTGATCCTTTCGTCATATTCGATATCCCCACCTTTATCAAGACCACAGATTTTCAGGATTTCAATGTCAACTTTACTTTCACAAGACTTTATCGTTGAAATCACTCTTTTGCATATATCATTATCAAGTACGGCATATGGATTATCCTGTAGATACATTTCGTCAAGTGTTTTCGCACGGTTACAGGTTTCATCAATTAGATATACCAGCATAGGCGGATTGTCAATATCCACTGTATGCAAAACATCTGACTGAATAATAACACCTCCACATTCAAATTCATCGTCATTCACCTTACATTTTAAAGTCCCCTCCAACGCAAAAATAATATGCTTTGCAAAGTGCTTGTGCATATTGGGAGTACGGTAATATGCTTCAAAAGAAATATGGTCAAATGAATATTGCACTAAAATCTCCTCCAATTACAACGACACGGTGGCAAAAGAATGTTCAATGACTATTACGTCCTAAACTTTCAGCTTTTCTATAGCCGCTTTTACCGATAGTCTATTTGCAAGCTGTAAGGCTCTCTCTTTATAGGTTGCATTAATTTTTTTTGGGAGATGTAAGCCTTCTAGCCAACTCTACCCACTAATATTGGAACGAACACATAAGATTTTCATCGGTTCTGCTAATGTCATCATTTAATATCAACACATCTATAAAATCAATCATTTTAATCATAGACTTTAAAGTTTATAATGTCAACACAGTCCCTTTTGCTCGCAAAATATATATCATCAATACTTCTGTAATATGAGTTGACTAGATATTAATGAAAAGGTATTATAATATGCATAGATATAATTCTAGGCAGGAGGCGAATTTTTTGGGACGTCCATATACCGAAGAAGAACGAGTAGAGATAAAAAGTAAAATTAAAAAAATTGCTTCAACAATGTTCTTACATCAAGGTTTCAAAAATTTTAGGATACAGCAATTAACAAAAAAAGTTGGAATTTCACTAGGTGGTTTCTATACCTTTTATAAAGATAAAGAAACACTTTATGAAGAAATCCTGCGTGATGAGAAAAATCGAATACGAAAAAAAATTCTAATGATTATAGAAGAAGAAAATCAAACCCCGAAGGATTTTTTTGCAGACCTCGCCAATGTCTTTTTAGATAAAACAGCTACAAACAAATTTTATACAAATGAATATAGTGGTTTATTTGACACATTAGTTTGGAATGATGGCCCTGTTACTGCAAAGGATAATCTTCATTTCATACAACAACTAAGAAAAATATGGTCAAATAAAGGAATAAAGCTTTCTGCATCTGATGAAGAATTAGCGTCGGCTGTTGCGACACTGGCTATACTATGCACTCATAAAGATAAGATTGGTGACGGCTTTGATTCTTGGTATCCGATAATTGAAAAAACACTTCTCGATCAAATATGATTTTTTTACCCATCCTATGAAAAATATTTGATTTTTTCATAGAATAGCGCTATACTCTTGTTAAAGGAGGTCTTCGATTTGTATAAACATAAAAGAACCGCCATACTCATCGGCTTGTTACTTTGCATGGGTTCCTCTACCCTTATGCAAACGTATTTCAGCAGCGCACTGCCTACAATCAGCAATCGCTTTCAATCCGTTGATTTTTATTCGTGGGTACATGGCAGTTATATACTTGCTTCTTCAGCCGTCATCATATTTTCCAGTGGGCTCTGTCAAAAATTCGGCAACAAAAAGAACTTCATGGTTGGTTCTATACTGTTTGGCATGGGTACTGTAATAGCTCCGTTCAGCCATTCTATGCTACACCTTATAATAGCAAGAATCGTTATGGGGATAGGCGCAGGAATCGTGATACCGGCAACCTACGGAATAATAGGTGAACATTTTGAAAAGAAAAAGTATTCCTCTGTTTTTGCTGCCTTTGCCGTTGTACAGATATTATTTAATGGGCTGGGAAGTCTTTCCGGTGGCTATCTTCCAGAGATTGCTTCATGGCAAACGATTTTTTATATTTTACTCCCAATTGAACTGCTAAGCTTCTGGCTTGTTTTAAAAAACATTTCCGATACTGTTTTTACACAGCACTTTGCACCATTTCAAATAAAGCAACATCTGGTTATGATTTCTGCAATTTTACTTACAACTTTAGGCATTGAGCAGGCCTATCATAATCATTATTTATTGTTGTTTCTCGGTGCTATACTTCTTTTCTATGTGATATGGAAGGATGCAAAAAAAGGAAATTTATTGCTTCCAAAGGAGTTTATAAACGACCGATTTTTGCGAAATCTGTGCCTTCAAGTGTTTTTTCTTGGAGCCTTTTATAATGTTTGTCTGGCATATTTACCAACCCTTATGCAGTTTTCTATGGGACTAAGTGCAGATACTTCAGGTAATCTATTAGCGATATTTGTAGTTCTGATGGGAATTGGAAGTGTGCTTGGAGGAATTGCTAAAATATCAACTCGCTTAGCAATATTAATCGGATGGTTTACGTGTCTTGCAGGAAGCATTATGATGCAAATCCTTTTTACGCTCTCTATTGGAATGTTGGGTTTTGGCTCTGGTATTTTAATGTCAGTGTTATTAGGCTGTACAGCTTCACGAACACAAGGTCACGCTGCTGGAGTGAACAGTACAGCACATCTGGTTCGTAATTTCGGCGGTAGTATCGGAACAATCCTATTCCAATTTTCGCTGAACTATCCGCAACAATATTATATGTGGGGTGTCTTTATTCTGGCTTTATCAGGAACGTTAACGGTGGCACTGTCTTTTCGGTTTGAGCTCATTATAAACAATAATCAATTATAATTTTTTTAAGGAGAATTCATCTATGAAATATATAAGAAAGTTTCAAGGAATAAAAAAAGAGGACGTTCCTGTCGTTGGGGGAAAGGGTGCAAACTTGGGCGAGATGTATAGCGCAGGCTTGCCTGTCCCTAATGGATTTTGTATTACTGCAAATGCATTTGACGAATACATGGAGCAAAACAACTTTCAACAACAGCCATCAGCTTACAGCGATGACCTTCGTCTCCAAATAGAAAATGGAAACATCCCGCTTGAACTTGAACAGGAAATTGCTAAATGCCATGTTGAACTTGGACAAAATATAAGGCTTGCTGTTCGTTCCTCCGCTACTACCGAGGATTTACCGGAAGCAAGCTTTGCAGGGCAGCAAGAAACTTATCTGAATGTAATTGGCGAAAAACAGCTTTACATAGCGATAAAAAAATGTTTTGCTTCTCTGTATTCGCCACGAGCTGTCTCTTATCGGAAACAGTCAAACTTTGATGCTATCAAGGTCTCCTTGGCGGTTGTTGTTCAGGAAATGGTTGAAAGCGAAATATCAGGAGTTCTTTTTACTGCTGATCCAATTAGCCAAGATACAGGTCAAATGATGCTCAACGCCTCATGGGGACTTGGTGAAGCAATTGTTTCAGGAAAAGTAACGCCCGATATTTATATGTACGACAAAAGCCAAAAAAGTATTACCGATAAAAAATTGGGCGAAAAAGATATTTGTATTTGCTACAGTACGATTGGAATTGAAGAAAGAAGAACACCGGCAGAACAAAAAAGTCGCTTTTGTCTGACTAAAAAGCAAGCACTTGAGATTTTTGAGATGGGAAAAAAAATTGAGCAGCATTATGGCAGTCCACAGGATATAGAGTGGGCTATTTCCAAAGGTAATCTATATTTATTACAATCACGCCCTATCACAACTCTGGATAAACCAAAAAATAATCACATCGAACTATCAGCCTCTCAAAAAGCAATACTAAATGATTGGATTGAACATTGCCCCATCCCGCTTTATCCTTTGGATGTTGAACCATGTAAAATCGTAGAACATGCAAAGGCAAGGGTATTTCGTGAATTAGGTATTTCCATTGGTGGAGAGTTAAGAATGGATGAAGATGGCGTACTTTCCATCACCGCAGGCAAGATGCGTTTGTACCCAAAAATCGTGAAACTTCCTTTTCTTCTTCGAAGTTTTACTGACTACGCAGTTAATTCATCGCATACCGACAGTGAATTTTATATGATAAAAAGACAACTGAATGAAAACGCATCAGTTGATGTTTCTCAGTTATCTACCAACGCATTGGTTCAGCAGCTGAAAGACCTTATTGATCTATCGGAAAAGATTGCTTATGTGCGCTTTCGATATAATATTTTCCCATCTGTTGCTATTTCTAAACTGCTTTACTCAACCTTACAAAAGATAGATAAAGGTATAAATGAATTTGATTTGCTAAGTAATTTGCCTTATAAGACATGGGAAATGAATATAGCATTAAAAAAATTGGCTGTATATATTCAAGATCATCCGGAAATGAAAAAAGCAATTTCTAATCCCCAAAATATAGATAGCTGTACCATATCAGACTTTAGAGACAGATACCCTGATTTTTCTATTAAGCTGCAAAATTTTCTAAATGAATTTGGTTGGAAATCCACCGCCAGTTATTGCGCATTTGGTTCTGTATCATGGTTTGAGGATATGAGTTCGCTCTTTTCTCTCATTAAAGTCCTACTTTACTCTGATAAAAATGATGCTGAACACGACAAATATCAAATCATTCTTACAAAAATTCAAGAACGTTTTTCTATGAAAAAAGCTGTCAAGGTACGTAAAAAAATCGAAGAAATACGAGGTTATCATGTTAATCGGGAAAAAAGCTTATACCTGATAGAAATGTGCTACGGTTTGGTTCGAAGGATTGCATTTGAGCTAAACAACCGCTTTCCAGAAGTTTTTGAGCAACCGAAGGATATTCTCTTCCTCACTTTAGATGAGGTTTATACACTACCTAACAGCTTTTTAGACTATAAAAAGAAGATTGTAATCAGGAAGGCAAGCCGTCCGCAAAATAAAAACTTATGGGATAGCATTTCCATAGGATCGAAGATGAACAATCAAAATACACTGACTGGTGTATCCGGGAACCGAGGAGTGTGTCGGGGAAGAGTTAAAAAGATTTTAACTTTAGAGGAATTTGATAAAATACAGCCGGGTGACATTTTGGTTTGCCGTTATACTGACCCATCTTGGACTCCCCTGTTTGTATTAGCTTCTGCCGTTGTCTCTGATACTGGCGGACCATTATCCCACAGTGCTATTGTGGCAAGAGAGTATGATATTCCTGCTGTTTTAGGTTGTGGTAATGCAACTGATTCACTACAAGATGGGCAAGTAATTATAGTGGATGGAGACAAAGGCATTGTCCAGATTATATCTTAAGTGCTATGCATAGGCAATATTATCTTTGATAATAATCAACACTTTGTTGACTTAACCTCAATTGCTATATTTGAGCGCATCTGCAACTTCAGTATCTTTTATCCCTAATGAATGGAGTATGTATTGTTCTTTGCTTAGCAAAACCAACCCTCGTTCCAATACTTCAAAATCCTTTACAATCATGTCGCTTAACGTTGCTTCTGTCATATGCTCTTCCCCCTTATTTATCCTCTTTTTGCCACTTTCCTTTTCCGTTTTATGATTTAAAACGCTTTATTTCAATAATTTTTTTCTTGCTTTTTTATCCATTCTTGATTTAAGTACCTCCCTTTTGTCATGACTGCATATTCTGCACTAATTTTATAGGGAACATGACCTGCCACTAAGATTCCTTTCACTTTAGCAATACGCATCACTTCATCAAATACATCTCTCAACAAGTTATTATATATTTTAATAAAGTCATAACCTTCATCGATGACCATTTCAATAGCAGGTAACACCTCATCGACTTGTTTTAGAACAATAGAGTCTCTAGGCCACATAGGATCTGGTCCATCAAACAAAGGGGTTCCAACAAACATTTCTGGTCCAAGCAACTTCCCGTTTTGAATACTCTCTCTTCGATCAAGATGTACCTTAGATCCTTGCATATTTCTCACTAGGGTAACTCCATAAGCCAAAAACCTTTGGTGAGTCTGTATCTCATTGGCATGTACGTGCATATCTGCAAACCCCGGTAAAATATATTTATCTGTGCAGTCAACTATTTCAACATCCTTGGGATAAATGATATGCTTGTCTTGTCCAATAAATGTAATAACTCCATTAGACACAAGAATTGACCCCTTAAAAACGTCCTCTTCATTTTCCATAGTAATGATTGTAGCATTTTTGAGCAAATACTTTTTGTTTTGAGCAATGTCAAGTTTTCGATATTCCAATGCATTATATTCAATTTTTTCGTCTTTTTGAAAAATAAGTGCATAAAAAAATGCACATACGATAATTAAACTCAATACACCTAGTCCCTTTTTCATTATCTCTCACCCTCATTATTCTCAATCACCAAACGTGTTTATTCATTACTTCTCGCATTGATTCATTGTATCACATTTATAGATTTTTTCGATAAGGCTCTTCTCTTACCATGTGTCCATATATAATTTTTAAGAAAAGGACAGGAACAAACCATCCAAACCCTGCAATCGGTAAAATGAGAAATGTATTGATTAAAACGGCTAATAACACCATCATCATGGAGACGGGACGTTGTAAATATAATGGCGTCTTGTGTACAATGATTGCCGCCGTCATAAAAATCAAATACCATAAAAGACCATATAACCAATCCATATTATTAAATACAAGACCTACAACAAAAGGTTGCACATGAATACCCGCGAACAACAAATGGTTTTTTAAGATTCTTCCCGACTTACCTTCGTCTTGTTTCGCTTCTGTATGATAAAACCGCTTCCCGGAGTTCAAAGCGTTACTAATCATGCCTCCACCCAAATCAAATCCAAGTAGCACTCCAATAACAATCTGATAAATATTCCATTGAAGCTCACCATTTAAATTAAGAACGACCAATACACATGGGATGATTAAACTTCCCACATACCCTAGTATTCTCTCTTCCAAATAGGCTCCTGTGCCATTAACAAAATCTTTTTTTCCAGAATACTCCCAATTAATTATTACGTCATTTTTCATCTTTTTCTCCCTTTACTCAATACATTTATAGTTTTCCCTCTAAGATAAATTCGACTTGTTTCTTCACTTCTCTCATCATGAACGCATATGTCATTAAATCATTATAGACAAATTCATTAAAAACAGTAATTGAGCATCCATATATACATTTGACGGCCGTTTGAACATCAAATTGTGGACTGATTTTTTCTTTTTCTATCAATGCTCTAAATAAAGCACCCAAATTATCCGCAATAATTTGATCTGCATCCATGTAGCTTTGTCGGCTACTTTTAGAGTCTACATCTGTAGCATCATAAATAATTGAATAATATTCCCGTAATAATGTCCGATGAATTTCTTTTGCATTTTTTACATAAAATTCAATGATACGACAAATCTCTTCAATGATTTCTTCTTTTGAATTGAGGTCAACCACATCGTTTTTATATTCGACAGATGCTACATCCTCAAATAAAGCAGCTATAAAAAGCTCACTTTTTGACTTAAAATAGTTAAACAACGTTCCTTCACCTATCTCGGCGAGTTTAGCTATTTCTGATGTTTTAACATTTTTAAAACCTTTTTTTTCAAATAGATTTTTAGAAACATCAAGAATTTTTTTTCTTGTCATCATTTTCTTTTGTTCTCTTAATCCTGAAATAATATCTCCTCCTATAATATGAGCATACTCATAATTGAGTATGCTCATATTATAGGGTTATCCTTCTTTTTTGTCAATACATATTTTCAAACAAATACAGTTCTGAAAAAATAATGACCTTTTCATTTGCCATTACCATAACTTTTGGAACACGGTCTAATTATACTTTATTGGGTGATAATGCTGCAACAGCTTCAATTTCTACTAATTGATTAGCATATCCTAATACTGTAACTCCAAATAAGATGCTTGGGACATCATGTTGCCCAAATTCTGCTCTTATTGTTTCCCATGCACTTACCAAATCTGATTGTTCGTCAGATGCTACAAGAACTCGAGTATATGCTACGTCTTCCAAATTAGCTCTACACTCTTTTAGAGCTATCTTCAAGTTCTCTACGCAAAGCTTTGCCTGAAGTTCATAATTGCTTTGGTCAGGTACTTCCCCATTTTTATCAATAGGACATGCTCCCGCCATAAAGAACAAATCCATTCCTGAAGGTATATGCCCTACATACGCATAATCTACTTTGGCTAAATTTTTTGAATACATCAATGCTATTTTTTTATTCATATTATCTTTTCTCCTTTTATAAACTATTTCTTCACTGTTATATTAAGGCTTCTTGACTTTTTAAGAAAGATAATACTTTTTTCTATATCATTTTTTATACAAAAACTACCATACATTAAATGCATGGTAGCTTTTGCTTACTTATCTTTTTTATATACGATTTTCTTAATACTACTATCTGATAGAAAAAACTCTTCTGCTAGATGTCGAATGGATTGCCCAGCTATATATTGCTTTAAAATCTTTTCATTTCTTTTTTTTAAATATTCTCGACTCTTTGTTTTTTCACCCCATCTTTTTCTCTTGTCAGCAGGAGAAGGGATGTACACATATTCCCCTTGGATATATTTTTGAATCTCTTTAACTAAATCCTCCGGTAATATTTTGTCGATTCTTACATATCGCATAAAGCTCACTTCCTTAATTTAATTTTTACTAAGGAAACAAAGCCTGTATATGTATGAAATTATCTGTCAAAAGCGACTATATCTCTTTCTCTGTGCAAATTGTCGCCAGCCTCATACTTACAGACTTTGCACAGAGCATATCAATCATTTTTCTATCCATGAGAAAAACATTCATGTTATCACACTCCCTATTTGTCGAATATTAATACCCTAATGCTTTTGCCACGATAATAACCTTTATCCTATCCTTCACTCATTACCTTCTTTCGAATAATACTCAATCACCTTATCTAAAAAGACTTTTCCATCTAAATGCTCTATTTCATGACAAAAACATTTTGCCATCTCTCCTTCACCTGTTAACATCAGCTCTTCTCCATATTCATCAAGTGCTTGAATCGTAACAGATTGCGGTCGAATGGTTTTTCCAAAACGTCCCGGATAACTTAGGCAACCTTCAATGCATTCTTGGACACCGCTGCTTCCAATAATTTTAGGATTCACTAGTTTTAGATACTGATCATCAAAATCGATGACGATAAGCCTACGCAATATGCCTACTTGATTGGCTGCTAATGCTGCGCCATTAGGCGTTATGTGAAGTGTATCCATCATATCGTCCAAGATACTACGGATATGGTCGTCTACTATCGCAACTTCTCTACACCTCTTGGTTAATACTTCATCCCCCTCAAAGCGCATCTCACGAATTGCCATTAGAACACCTCCTACTTATTGCCGCACGTGATTTTTTAATGCTTTCTTCAAATAAAAACACTTCCTCAATTGCACATCCAAACGCTTTTGCAATATCATAGGCTATCCAGATCGAAGGCTCAAACTTTTCTGTCTCAATGGCATTGATTGCCTGTCTTGAGGTGCCGATTATCTGCCCAAGTTGCTCTTGAGTTATCCCTTTTTGTTCTCTTAGTTCTTTAATACGATTTTTCACAAGTCCATTTTTCTCCTTTTTATTCCAAAAGTAAGGTTAACATTACTTTCATTCTATCAGCTAACACATTAAATAGCAAGCGAACATTATTTTCACTCCATTTTATGATACATAAAAAGACTAAGATGTGAAGCATCTTCTGCCCCACCACTTAGCCTAAAAAAATGAATTGTCTAAGGTATTAAGACCCCTCCGTGATAGCAGATAATTTCTTTTGCTTCATATGTCAGGATTTTACGTAGCGATGCCTCAGCCTCATCTATATCTAATGTATATTGAGGATTTGCGATTACCAACGCCCCATTTTCTAAAGCTGCAGCGTCTCCTGTAATCATAACTTTTTTCTGATTTACAAAGATTGAGATGTGACCTGGCGTGTGGCCTGGTGTTCCTATTATCGTACATCCCCCACACCAATCAAAAAGCTCTCCATCACCTACTTCTAAATCCACCTCAACCGGTTGTACATTTTTTAATATATTACAAAACTCCGCTCCAAAAGCTTTTTGTTCTTGAGGCAATTGGGCCTGCATGGCCTCTGCTTGTTCCAACCGCAGAGATTTTTGTTTCCCTGAAATATACCTTGATTCTTTTTTACTTGCAACTACCTGTATGTTTGGATACTTCTGTTTTAGTTTATATAATGCGCCCATATGATCATGATCTTGGTGTGTAATTAGCACATGAGTCAAATCCTCGCAATAAAGATTGTGCTCTTTCATCGCCTTCTCTATAGCAGGAAGAAACCCTGTATATCCACAATCAATTAAAACCATATTCTGCTCATCTATTAATACCGTTGGATGAATTGTGTCTTCAACATCACCAAATTTAAATTTTATATCTAAAACAATTATTCTATTCATTAATTAAATCCTCTTTATTATAAATTTTTCTTTATTTGAGATTTTATATCATTATTTCTTTTTTCAGTATAGATTGTTGGCATACTGTTGTCAATCATCCAGTCGCCCACTATCAAGGAAAGCTAGTTCCCTGTTGTTTGTATGCGCTTTAAATGATGCGAGGCATTGACTTAAATCAATGCCTCGTATCATCGTTTCTGTCATAATGTGTCTATACATAATTATGAAAGGAGCAACACATATGAAAAATCATTCAACAAACCCTATACGTTTTTGGAGCAAGCTATCCGGTCTCTCCCTAATCATCATGGCTTTAGCTGCAGGCTATGCCTATGGATTTGTTTTTAACCACTTTTATGTTCCCAACCATCCCTCGCAAACGGTCAACAACATTCTCGCCCTTAGACCACTATTTTTTTCCGGTGTCGCTGCCTGGTGCCTTATCTTAATCTCTGACCTTATCGTTTCCTACGGGTTTTATCGTTTCTTAAAACCCATCCGCCCGCACTATGCCATTGCTTCCGGATTACTACGGTTAATTTACTCCTTGTTCTTAGCTGTCGCGATTATTTTTCTATTCACTTATTCCATGGATCGTTTTTTAGTGTTTTGGTCTATGGGTCTTTTTATTCTGGGTTTTCATCTGATCATAACAGGTCTTGGCAGCTTATACGCCCCCAATATTCCCAAGGTCTTTGGATTCCTTCTTATCCTTGCCGGTAGCGGATATAGTTTAATTCACGGACTTGAGAACTTCATCCCCCAGGCAGAAGCCCTTGCTGCTTCATTGGAAATGGTACTGGCTATACCCATGACTATCGGCGAACTTTCCTTTGGTGTTTGGCTTCTCGTTCGCGGCGGTAAAATAATCAATCTACAGCCTTTAGATGCCTAAGCCCCAGACGTCCTTTAATCCTACTTAAAGATTCCGGCGTCATCCCTAGATAACTTGCCAGCTGATGCTGGGGGACTCACGTCAATAAGTCCGGCCTTTTTTGCATCATATCTTTGACCCTTTCTTCTGGTGTCATACGTATAAAGGCTGCAAAAGTATCCTGGAGGTTTCCCATACCGGCTTCCATCATTTTTAACACAATGGACTCAAATTCAGGATATTTTGCCATCGCACTTTCTTGTTGACTCAGTTCCCCAACAATCATCACCGATTCTTCAAGACATTCTACAAAGTAGTCCGACCGACTATATTCATCATTTGGAAATAAAGCAATACTTTGATTTTCTGTGAAAAATTCTGAGGTGACCTCTTTTCCCTCTTTATCAATTGAAAATTTTCTAGCACATCCGTCAAGAACAAAATAACATCTTTTTGGTATTTGGCCTTGTTCTATGAGCATCGTTCCCCTTGCAAACGTCTCAACCGGAATATGGTCCACCATTTTTCGTAGCGACTTCGCATCGAGTTCGCTATATTGTTGAATCGCTTTCACCAATTTATCTAAGCCTTTATTTTCCACTTAACCCCCACCTTTCTCACTCTATTCCTTTACTATTACTCTCCTTCTCTTAACAAGTAGTTATCCATATATTCATTATAGCAAATTTTTCGGTGAATTGAGTGATGAAGTTGCATCTGTTATAATCAACGTATACACTTATTTTTTAGGAGGAAAGTCTATGCAAAAAATTAATGGTTTTGATGGAATCGAATTATCACGCATTGCTTTTGGCGGTATCATCGTTATGGACGAAACACAAGAAGAAGCCAATCGCTTTGTTCGCGAAGCCGTAGACATGGGCGTTAATTATTTTGATGTAGCCCCGACTTACGGCAATGCAGAAAGCCGGCTCGGCCCCGCACTTGAACCCTATCGAAAAGACGTTTTTTTGGCGTGCAAAACAGAAGACCGAACCCAAGTAGGAGCTCAACGCCTCCTTGAACAGTCGCTAAAAAATCTACGAACCGATTATCTTGATTTATATCAATTGCATGCCGTTTATAACTTAGAAGATGTCGATACGATCTTCGGCCCCACAGGTGCCTTTAAGGTGTTTGAAAAGGCTAAAAAAGAAGGCGTCATCAAACGTATCGGTTTTAGCGCACACTCTACCGAAGCCGCACTTGCCTTGATGGACCGTTATGATTTTGACTCAATTATGTTTCCCTTTAATTTTGTGTCCATGATTAAAAACGGCTATGGCATGCATGTCCTTCGAAAGGCCAAAGAAAAAAACATGACCGTAATCGGTATCAAATCCATGGCCCTATGTGAGCATAAAGCCTCCGATGATGTTAATCACCCCAAAGCTTGGTATCACCCTATCGAGGATTTTGAGCTTGCGCGTAAAGCTGTCAGCTATTCTGTCTCCCAGGGTGTAGACATTATTATCCCTCCCGGAAATTTTGAAGCTTTTAAATGGGTTGTTGAAATTGAACGCAAAGGACTAAGCTTAAGCGATGAAGAATTTGAAACTTTAACAACTCTTGCCAACCAAACTGTCCCATTATTTCCTATAAAGAAACGCTAAAACAAAAAGGCTAATCCCCATTATTCTTTGAGAGATTATCTTCACGCCAGGAATGTTTTCTAGAGAAAAAAACGGGGATGCAGTATATGGTCCTTACTGCATCCCCGTTTTTTTTATTTATAGACATTTTCTTTATTAACTTCAATCTATGGAATATCGATAAGAACTTCACTCGATAGTTCTATCGGTTCTTCCCCAAACTTAAACTGACTGGTAAAGACTACTTTATAGGCGCCTGCAGGAAGTTTTTGTCCTGAAGCATCTGTATAGTCCCAAGGGGTTTCATAGCGAACATACCCTTCTTTTTCAATAGCCACATCCGTGATTACCGTCAAGAAGCTTCGAACACTTGCCCAATTATAGACCTGGTCGCCATCACTATTATAGACATTGAAGTCAAACGTTTGACTTGAACTAAATGAAATGACCTGATCGGATTCGGTTTGATTATGGATATCAAATATAAATTCGACGCTATCACGTCCCACCTTCGCATCTAAGGACGCATCAAAGGCTTTTTCTTTTTCTACAATATGCCCTTCCGCTTTTAAGTAATCTAAGGATTGGACTAAAATCATCGCCGCTTCCCCACGCTTTAAAGGACTATCAGGCTCTATCAGCTCGCCTACTTGAGGTCCGCCTTCTAGCCTAAATAATCGTTCAAACTCCATGGGACGTATCGGTTCATTTGGCTTGAGTGCCCTATCAAGCGCCACACCATTGGCTCCGATAATGACAAAAGCTTTGGCATACCAGGCATCATTATCCGCTTCTAAAAAATAATCGCTTGCCAACGGCTCTTTTATAAAACGGAAGCGGTCTAAGTTAAGGTCAAAAATATTCACTGCCAGTTGAATCGCCTGTGCATTGGTTAAGAAATCATCCGGCCTGTACATACCATTACCGACACCTTCCACATACCCTTCCATATATAACTGTTGGATTGCCTCTTGATAGACGTGATCCTGAATATCGCTAAAAAATTCTTGTCCGTTTATAGGCACCTGAATCCCTGTTAATAATATCATCAAAGCAAGTGGAAGACTTATTTTTTTTGTTAACATATACTTTCCTCCTTTGTTTACATTCTTTTATCTATCTCTGGTATATACATTTGACGTATTCTTGAACGGATTTGTTCCAGGTGTTTCCGGCAGTTTTCCGATTAAAAAAAGCACCACTACTCATCAGATGATAACTAAGTAGCGGTGCTTCTATCTTTATACTATTTATTTTTCAATCGTTATTAATCTTGCATCGCCATCCCAACCAATGGTATAACCAAAGTTTTCAAATTCTCTAACCTTCACATAAGACACACCGTCTTCAATTATGAATTCATTAATATAAAGCTTTTCTCCGTCTCTAAGAAGATAAGGTTTTTTCACTTCATTATCCCATTCAATGGTTTCACCGAATTTTTCTGCAATCATTCGTGTCGGTAAATATGAAGACCCGTCTTTAATAATTGTATCTATTAATCCGGTGTCACTTAGTTGACCTTGGCTAATATTCATCATTACATACATATCATAATCAACATAGATTTGCATTGACTTTGGCATTCGCTCCAAATACTCAGTAAATGTAACTACATTATCTGTCGGTACTTCTACATCAAATGAATCGATCTCTTCAAATGACTCATTGATTGTCATCGTTGCATCAAAGGTCACACTTTCATCGACGATATCATTCACTTGCACTTTAAGCATTGTGTCACGTGTGAAAACATCATCTTCCTCGCCTATTGTAAATGTCAACATAGACCCTTCAATATATGCTTTCATCATACTATTATATAGAACTAAGGCTTCTTCTAAGTCATCTTTGTATTGGTCTTTATTATCAATAAAGTCTTCTGAAGCATCTTTGAGCTCATCAACCAAAAGTTCTTTGTTCATCATATCCATTGCATACACACCGACTAAGAGACTATATTCTTCATCGCTTAATTCAAGTATATATTCTGATATGGCATCGACTAAGTCTTCGCTATTTTCTAAACTGTAATCCAAAAATCCTATAACTGTATCTCCAAGATTATCCGCATCAAACGTTATGGAATATTTATCATCTTCTTTTTCAACGATATCCATGGAATAGTCGCTATATACTTCTTCAAGCATCTGATCAACAAAACGTGAGTATGCTTCTGATTGTTTTTGTCTTACACCAGCATCTAACTGCCCTTTGAACTGTTCAGCTATTAATTCACCTTCTACTGAACTTCCTGAAGTAGAACCAAGTAAATTAGCATAAAATGTAATCAATTCCTCATCGGATATACTGATATATTCTATACCGCCAAACACCGAATCAAATTCATCATTCAATTGTATCATTTCTTCTTCTGTTACAAAACTTGAAAATACATCCTTTATCGCCTGAATATAATCATCTAACTTTACATATGTTGTATCCACATTTCTTATCACTGTCATTAAAGGAATAGATTCGTCAGCGTTATTTGAACTCAAGTCAAATTGGGCTACCGTTTTGTTATTTTTAACATCGGAGTCCATAGTATATACAAAACTATTATTATTAGTAAACGCTATAACCGCATTAATAACTTCTATTTCTGAATCGTCCATACCACTTTCAAGCATTTCTTGTGGAAGTGTATCCAAAGAAAAAGAAACTTTTCCTTCACTACGTACCGGCTTTGAAAGCACTAATTCATTCAGGTCTTTGTACAAATTATAAAAAGATAATTCTTCTCTGGCACATCCTGCAAAAACACTCATTGTTAAAATAGTAACTAATAAAATGCTAATCGTTCTTTTCAATCTTCTAAACTTCATAAAAATAGTCTCCCTTGTCTTTTCTAGATGTCTTTTTACATCATTCTATTTTAATTACAACTCACATTATAACATAGTCCTGTTATTCTTCAAACAAAATAATAAATCTTTTATTTTAGCGTACTTATCTTTTCTTATTTGGATTGCTCGGGAACCAGCCCTTGCGAACGCGTTCCTCTTGTTCGATAAGTTCATGGATACTCCAAAGAGAAGAAAAACCAGTGATACCTAAAATAGAAGCTATCACTATACTATCCACAAACAAGGAAGCAACAATTAATGCCAAACCTACAATTAAAAAAAGTGGCCAGGCTTTTTTACCTATATAATATTCCGTTTTAATAACAATTGGATGAAAAATCCCAATAATTAGAAAAGCCACTGCTCCAATTACTAAACCTTGAAATTTCATAACGCCTCCTAAATCTCTTCTATCTTTTCTAACGCGATGTCCACCAATTCACTATCAACCACTTTCATCAGGTCTTCAAGTAATAAATCAACCTGCATCCCAATTCGCCCTCCACTACATACAATTCGCCCACTATGGGATGCACTTACATGAATAAAGGTTTTAAAGCTTTTCTTCATTCCTATAGGAGAACACCCTCCATGGATATAACCCGTTGTTTTGAGCAAGTCTTTTTGCGCAATCATCTCAACCTTTTTTTCTCCAGCTGCCTTGGCGGCTTTTTTTAAATCAAGAGATTCACCTACCGGTACAACATACACGTAATAATCTCCACTATTGCCTTTGGTAACCAAGGTCTTAAAGACAATTGCAGGATCTATACCTACTGTTGTTGCTACTGTCACGCCATCTGTCTTACCATCGACAACAGTATATTCATGCACCTCATATTGAATCTTATATCGGTCTAAAATGCGCATTGCATTTGTTTTCTTGTTTTTTGCCATTATGTATTCCTCCAGATTTTGTATAATTCTAGAAAACGCTGTATGTATCGTACCATATAATTTTCTATCAATCCAATCTTTTATTAAAGGTTACTGTTGTGATTCCAATAAGTACAAAAATAATGCAGACCATAGCCACTGTTGCCGACCATAAATAAGTGATAGAGACACCTTTAATAATGATTCCCCGTAAAATAATCAGAAAATGTGTGATTGGAAATGTGGCACTGATATATTGAATAAATCGAGGCATGGATTGTCTTGGAAACATAAATCCCGATAAGAGGACACTAGGCAAGAGAAATGCCAAGGTTGCCTGTATGGCTTGTCCTTGGTTTTTTGCTATAGTCGAGACTAGCATGCCCATGGATAAGGCCCCAATTAAAAAGATGAGTCCCAATAAAGACAGTTCTAAAAAGCTTCCGGCAACCAAGACGCCAAACACCAGCCGACTTAATATCATAACAATGACAAAGTCATATATTCCAATGATAATATAAGGAATCAATTTTCCCATAATGAGTTCAAAAGAAGTCACCGGAGTCATAATAAGCTGTTCAATGGTTCCAAGCTCCTTCTCCCTTACCATGGCTAAGGCTGTTAGAATAATGGTGATATTTTGAAGAATTAGCCCGACAACTCCGGGGATATTAAACTTGGCACTTTCAAGTGTGGGGTTATATAAAACCATGGACGAAGCTTTAACACCGACTTGACGTGTCGATGGCTTAAGATTTAGATTATAGTGGTTGCTAATAAGAAGGGCGTATTGTATGGCCGTTCTTGCAATGGTAGGATCTGAACCATCGACAAGAATTTGAATATTTGCCTCTTCTCCTCGCAAAATAGACGTAGCAAAATCTTTGGGTAAAATTAAGCCGACCTTAATATCCCCTTTTTCAATCGCTTGCTCCAACCGCCCCACAGATGTTAACCGCATGGTATCAATAAAATAATCCGCATGTATAAACGCATCAATGAGCATCTTGCTTTCGTAGGTACCTGACGGGTCATAGATACCTAATTCAACATCCGTTACCTCCGTATTAACGGCAAAGCCAAAAATCATCAACATCATAATCGGCAAGATAAAAGAGATAATCATACTGGGTTTATCTCTTTTTATATGTATAAACTCTTTTTTTGTAACTGTGAGCATGCGATAAAATCGGAAGTTGGACATAGATTACTCCCCTCCTTTTGTATCTCTGAGTGATGATTTCATTTCTTTATAAGACATTAGTTGGTTAATGCCTTGGTCAGAAAGCTCATGGGCAATAAAAACATCTTCTAAATTGTCAAAGCCTGATTTTTCATAGAAGGCTTTGGGGGTGTCAATATCGATGAGCTCACCACCATATATGAATCCGATGCGGTCACATACTTCTGCTTCATCCATATAATGGGTGGTAATAAACACCGTTACCCCTTGAGCGGATAATTCAACTATGGTTTTCCAAAACTGTCTTCTCGATACCGGATCAACGCCGGCTGTTGGCTCATCTAAAACCAGAAGCTTTGGATGATGGATGAGGGCACACGATAAGGCCAAACGTTGCTTTTGCCCACCTGAAAGGGTTTTAGCCAAGGCGTCTTCTTTACCGCTTATCTCCGCTAATTGAATCAAACGCTTGGTTTCATTAGCAATCGCTTGCTTACGCATTCCAAATATACGACCATAAAAAGTCAAATTTTCTCTAACCGTTAAATCACCATATAGACCAAATTGCTGGGACATATATCCGATATTATTTTTTATCGCTTCAATATCTTTTTTTAAATCATAACCAAAAAGGGTCCCTTGTCCGGAACTAGGGGTAATAACACCACATAACATTCGAATGGTCGTTGATTTACCTGAACCGTTTGGACCTAAGAGACCAAATATTTCTCCTTTTTTTATAGAAAAACTAATATTTTTTACAGCATGAATGTCTCCGAATCGTTTGTCCAACCCCTTAATATCAACAATAAGATTAGTCAATAAAATCACCCTCCAAATCTACTGATAAGAGCATCCCCGGTCGAATGCTTTCGCTCTCAAGAATTTTAACATCGACCCTAAAGACAAGCCGCTGATAGTCTTGTTCCGTTACGATATTCATGGGTGTATACATCGCTTCATGACCAATGGTTTGGATTTGTCCGGTGTAAGTTGCACCGGTAGACGTAAGGGTTAAAGGCAATAATTGCCCTACTGATATAAGACTTAAATCTTCTTCATTCACATAGAGGTTCATGTGGAGTTCATTAGGATTATAATATGTCGCTAGAATAGCCCCTATTGTTACAAATTCTCCCACGTCATAGTTAATAGATTCTATCTGACCAAAATGATAACTATGAACCGCATAATCTTTTAACTGGATTTCTAATGCGTCTTTATTTTGCAGTGCTTTATCTAAAGCTAAACGGGCAGAATCTATTGCAAACTGATCACCACCGCTTTGAGCTATAGATACGTTCTGTTTAGCACTATCTTCACTGATTTGGTTTAACGCATATTGTTGGCTCAAGCGATTAATTTCCGCTTGAGACTGCTGAATATTTTGCTCCCATTTTTCAATATTAAGCTGTGCATACTCTATTTCTGATTCCACGTCCTGTAACTCTGTCTTAGCCACTACCCCTTCTTGGTAAAGTTGACGTATAGACGCATACTGTTCATATAATCGGTCATATGTCACTTGAGCTTGCTCTAATGCAAGCTCTGCAGCGGTCTTAGCTGCTTTTGCAGCTTGAACAGATTGATAAACCATGGCATTGTTTGTTGCATATATATCTACAGAATTTTCTAATATTGAGAGATTCTCTTCTCTGGCAGGTGCTTGGACTTGCTCTAAAGTCAACATGGCCGATGCTATGGCCGTATCTGCTTGGATAAGCTCTTGGTCCAAGTTATCATGATTGATTATTGCAATCAAATCCCTTGCTTGTACCTTATCCCCTTCATCAATGTATAATTCCTCTAAAGTGCCGCTAGCTGTTGCTTGAATTGTATAGTTGTTACCAATTGCTTCACCATAATACAGCGAATTATCTTCCGGCCTATATAGTACGGTTAAGAAATAGTAGATGCCAATACCTACAATGATTATTAGGAGTATCGGAAGCTTATTTTTCATAGCAGGTCTCCTTTCAGATATTCATCAACTTTCATTCTTATGCGTGCATCCTATATATTTATTATACCGCTTACACGTACAATTAGCCAAATAGAATTTAATCTTACGCCTTTTACTTAAATAGTATTTTGGTGATGTTATGATTTCTTGTGAATACTTCTTGAGATTGAAATCCAAATCGAATGGCTATAGTTAACATATCTTCTTTTTCTTCCTTAATCATCTTGGCCGCATAATAGATTCGAATCCTTAATATGTAATCTCTTACTCCTATAACAAGTTTTTTAACGCATTCTCAATAAATATATCAAACAACAATACCTTTGTCTTTTTTGTGCTGATTTTCGCTATTTTTACCGAAACTAAAAGCAGTCATAAATTCACTTGAACTTCACTAAAATCAAGGGTTACCGCATTGTAGTTTTCCATATTCTCGTGAACCTCTGCTATCTATCTTGACTACTCGTAAAGCACCTATATCTAAATCGCTCTGTACGCAATTAAATCAGCCGTTTGGATATGTTTACTCATAGCAAAAAAGAAGGGATTTTGAAGTCTTGGATTTATATCACCAATTCCCCAAAGTCCCTTATATCAAGCCTTTCCGAGCACACTTCTTTATTTCCTTGGCATCAATACTATACACTCCACATGGGTGGATGGTTTATTGAGACAGATTCACGGCACTATATCGTTCCGATGAATCTGTAATAGATATCAATTCTTTGTGTACGCTTCCCATTAATCGTCTCTGCTTGATGAATGACAATCTTGTCTATGAGTTCCTTGAGCAATGGAGCTGTTAGCTCTGTGATTTCGGTGTACTTCTTGATTAGCTTGGTGAACTGGTAAGAATTCAGGTTCTGAATCTCTATTTCAGTCAGTTGCTCATCAAGAGCTTCCAGTGTTTCCTTCAAATCACTTTGCTCATTCTCATAACTCTTAGTCAAAATCATAAATCGTTCATCAGAGATTTTCCCTAATACGTTGTCTTCGTAAAGCCTTTTGATGATTAGGTCAAGTTCCGCAAACCTTTTATTACTTTTGGCTCTTTCCATGGTCATCTTCTTGACCTTGGCATTTTGCCTTTGCTGATTGGCTTTTGTCAGATACTGAATAAACTCCTCATCACCAAGCTTCGCTAATTTCACTTGCTTCCTGATATCCTGCAACACTAGCTCATACAAGTGATCATATCTTGTGTAATGATAGGTACAGGCATCTTTGCCATTCCTTTTTGCATTGGCACAAGCGTAGAAGGCATGCGGATTCTTCACTGACCTTGGATTGGTGTAGGCCATACTTTTCCCACAATCTCCACATTTAAGTAATCCTGTGAATATATGTACCTGACCGGTTTTATCTTTCTTCTTTTTGACCCTCACCATTTTATTAGCTATTTCAAAAGTAGAATTATCAACCAGTGGTTCATGAGTATTCTCAACAACGATTTGGTTTTCAATGGGTATATCAATTCGTTTCTTAATCTTGTAGGACCGAGTGACGTTTTTGTGATTGACCATATGACCTAAATAGACCGGATTCTTGACAATCTTTACCACACTGGATTCATGCCACTTATAGGGATTATCCAGTACCTCAAGAGTCTTTCTGCCTTCTTTGATATCATCATAGCATCTTGGCTTTAATACCTTATTCTTTAAGAAATACTTGGTTACTGAATAAGGACTATGACCTGATACAATCATTTCAAAGATTGCTTTAGTATGAACAGAAGTAATTTCATCTGGAATCAGTCGATTTTTATTATTTGGGTCTTTCTGGTAACCATAGGGTGGTTTACTACCAATGAATTCTCCGTTCTGTGATTTAGTCACAAAAGAAGAGCGTATCTTCTTGGAGATATCCTTGGCATAGTACTCATTCACAATGCTTTTAAAGGGCATAATCTCATTGTCGCCACAGAAGGTATCAATACCGTCGTTGACAGCAATGTACCTTACATCATTTTCAGGAAAGAAGATTTCCGTGTAATGAGCTATCAGTGCATTATTTCTACCAAGCCTTGATAAATCCTTGGTTAGTATGACATTAATGCGCCCTTGCTCTATATCATGTATCATACGCTTAAATTCCGGTCTTTCAAAGGTTGTACCACTGTAACCGTCATCTACATACTCATCATAGATAGCAAAGCCATTTTCACTGGCATATCTTCTTAACATTTGCTTCTGTGTCTGAATACTATTGCTTTCGCTTTCCGTCCCGTCGTCTCTGGATAACCTACAATAAACTGCCGCTGCATAGTCTTGTTGTAAATTTCTATATTCTACTTGCATATATGTCCTTTCCAACAGCAATATCAGCGACTGTAAATATTGCTATTACCATTATAACCTTTACGGGACGGTTTTTCATCTGTTTTATGAGTTTCAGAATTCAATACTTCACGATTAATGGCCTGAAGCATTGATTCTTCAAGGGTTTTAGTCCCTGAATAATGTGAAGTCACAAGATAGAGATTATTTTCAATCTTAATTTCACTTTGCTTTGTTGATCCTTCGTTATCTTTAGTTTTAATAGGTTGTTGATTATCTAATTGCTCCATCTTGCGACCTCCTTTCCTACATTTCTAGTTCTTCTTCATCGATATATTGCTGTCTTAACAATTCATACTGCCTTTCGCGGCTTTTTTCTTCTAGCAACACCTCCAATGTGGTTTCTATGGTCATTAGTAAATAGGGTTGTTTGTTGGTCTTATGATTGTCCGGTATTGTTTTGTTTGGTGTATAAACACCACCTTTTTTCAGTTCTTTGATGGCTTTTTTCAGTGCTTCACCTTCAAGTGCTGATAGTGGATTATGATGAAGGTACTTTCTTTCAAGATCACTCTTATCCTCATAGTCCAGTAAATCAGCCGCAAGTTGTACCGCCTCATACATCAGTCTTGGATTATTAAGAGCATCCCTGAAGGTCAAGTCATTATATTGAATGACATTATTCATATTTTTTTTTGTAAAGTCACCATAAGCCAATAACTTGTCACTGCCACATTTTTTGCCGTCACCCATAACAAACAAGACCTTGTTTGAGAGGAAGTTAGCTTCAATACCTTTGTTATTGAGATAATGGATGAATTCCTCTCGGGTATTACTTTTTCCAATAGCTTCAGCAACCGTTTCAGCTAAAATTCTCTTCCAACTGTCGCCAGAAAGATCGGCTCGATTTTCACCATAGCTTTTCCATCCGTTACCTTTTTCTATGACCGACAAACCATAGTCACGACACAGCTGATCGGATTTATCCTTCAACAACTGAAGGTCTTTCTTTGACTGCTGCCATTTAAGACCGGTCTTATAGTTTACTGAATTCAGTATTATGTGATTATGGATATGCTGCCAATCCGTATGGGTTGCTACTACACCCTGAAAGCCCTCAAATGTTGCCAACAGCTTTTGCCCTATTTCATGGGCTGTCTCACCGGTCAAATCATCTGACAAACTAAATGATTGAATGATATGGACATACTGTCGGCCTTGCGTCTGCTGATATTCTTGCTTTACCAGGTGCATTTGCTGATAGGCACTTTCCAACAAGCAATCTTTCGCTGAGATCAACTGTCCATTTTCAGTTTTATCAGGGTTCTGGATATAATCCAGAACCGCTTTTAGTCCGTATGGCTTACCTGCCTTTACACTTTGCATCTTAATAATTGCCATTTGGTCACTTACCTTCCAAAGCAGACTTAGCAGCATCTACAAACTCTATAAACTGCTTCTTGATGTGCTCAAGATTAGGATTATGAATATGCCCCACTCGAAGCATAACGGTCAGCTGATTCAGGTTGTTACCAATGGCATTCAGTTCTGTAATCATCTCACGTAACCCATCAATGACCTTGATATCTTTTTCCAGTGCAGATATTCGAACATATTCAGATAGCTTTAGATGCGCCTTATCTGCCTTTTTTCTTATTCGTTCATTTTCCTGATGAGTTACTTTAAATCCAATAAATTCATCTCTCATAAGCTACACCATCCTTTCATAATTCCAGTTCTTCATCGTTTAGTGACGACTGCACTTGCTTTAAATAGGCCAATCGAATATCAAGACTTTCCATTGCCAGTAGATAATTATCAGCATCTAAACCGGATAGTATATCTAATGGGGTCGTCATATCATCTTGGTAACCGTTGTACAGATTATAGGCAAGCCTAATCAATGCTCTGGAGCTACTACAAAAGTCAACTCTGCCGTCTAACAAACAATCTGATTCAATCTGGTGATTTCGAAAATCATAGATCGAGTCAGATTTTGCAAACAGATCCGCATTACCTGACAGGATATAGAAAAGAGAAATTCTTTCTTTATCCTTGGGATGTGTCCCATCCCTTTGAATTAAATTCATTAACTTGTTCTCATGTTCCGTGTTTAAAAATCTCATGTCATCACACTCCTTATTTTGCTAATTGATCGGTTACAAAAAGTTCCCCCTACTTATAAGCCGAAAAATAGGGGTAGGTGGTCGAACTTTTTGCCATTTTGTAATGAAACTGTAATATTTCTATTCATTTCTTTTTGTATTTCATTTATAAAATGACATTAGTCTTCTCATGTTTTAAGCCGATTTCAGAGAGTGAGTGACGCGCTTTTTTATATAAAACAAAAAAAGCCCCCTACTCAGACGCCGAATAGAGGGTTTGTGAAAAACTATTTATTCATTTTTTTTTTGATGACAAAATTCTTTTGATTTTTTCTTGCGAAGCAAGGGACTAGAAGCACTTTTCAGAATGAAAAGTTTAACTTCTAGGTAGCTTGCCCCTGACTGTGTCAGGGAATTTAAAAAATAATATACTGCGTCAATTCATTAAAGGAACTAATTCCGCTTTCTAACATCTACAATCTCACCCGTATAAAAGTTGACAATTAGATATTCTTCATTAAAGCTATTTTGCGCATCCGGTACAATCCAATACAAAGAATTTTCATTCATATACTTACCATCAGAAGAAATAAAACATATTATTGGTAATTCAGAAGTATTATTAAGCTCTTCTTCATTTAAAATGTCAAATACTTCTTCCCTAGAAATACCATTATTCAGATACTCCTTATAAATCATTTTACGGTTGTAAATATAGTTGTCTTGTATCCAAATACCCATTTCATCACCATATCTATTTTGTCCTATAACTGTAGTATGTGGTGCCCCTAATCCTGGTGGAGAATGATATATTGAATCAACACGAACAAGCTCATTCCTATAAGCAATCAACTTTGGGCTATTACTAATCAATACAAATAGACAGAACAGCATAAATATTATAAAGGCAATTATGATACATTTCACATAATATTTCTTCATTTTCATCTCCATTTAATATGGAATAACAAGATATTGTTTCCAAAAAATGCCATTAGTATTATCTGTATCAACATTTTTATATACATATTCAGGTGTAGATGACCATCCATCTTTAATAATATAGTAATCATTTGATGTATCTGTACTATAACCAACAAAATTCACATAATGCAATCCATAATCATTAGGATCATTATACAATATAACACCAGGTCTGTCAGCATCAACTTCTGTTTTTAAATCTGAATAATCCAAAACACCATTTAAATCCTTAGACATTGCTACTAAAAAGCTTACACTTGAGGTTGAGTAATCATTTAAATAATTATCAAGTCCAGTTCTAAAGTCAGATGGCCATGTAGCATGTTGACCGATAAATGGAACTTCCCAAGAATCCATATAATTATATAGTTGTGTATTAACCGGTAGATGTCAAGGTTGTTGTCACTTTTCCTAATATTTATTTTGCTTCGGTC
>ERZ794982.95-NODE-95-length-43520-cov-47.673461_pt1 | contig 43520 bp, 38 predicted proteins | sample MGYA00433071_ERZ794982 | MGnify/ENA primary metagenome ERZ794982 (study PRJEB30140, sample SAMN00862574) | bioreactor metagenome | study: EMG produced TPA metagenomics assembly of the Bioreactor inoculated with sediment Metagenome (bioreactor metagenome)...
AATTGTAGCAAAATACTCTCGTTTTCTATATACGGTTTTTTATTAAGCGCTTACGCTATAACTGGCTTTCAAATAGAATTACACCGTACTTTATAATCATTTATAATATACATTTCTATTAATTCATAACCACCAAGACAAGTCCGGTAACAATACCTATCAATCTAACGAATGCATTTTTTTTATTTAATTATAGTCATACAGCAAAGCCATTGATATTAGACAAGGAGGCAATACTTAGACATTACAATTTATTGCATTCGTAAAATCCATTAATTAATACCAGTAAAATTTCTACTTATCTACTCATCAAATCTATTAAAAACATTGCAAATTTCTCATTAAGTTGTACCCTATCAGCTCCAAATTGCAACGCTCCAAGTGACTTTCCTCCAACATAAGTGAGAACCTTATTATCACCATATAAAGCTCTAATATGAGAAAGTGTATTACTTTTCGAAGCCCAAATCTGACTATATATCGGACTCAGATTTTCTGCTTTTACTCTCCATGGCCACCTAGTACTATCAGAATCATCATAATATGGGTCACTTACAACCCGAAAATATCCTAATAACTTTGTAGAGCCTACACCATAACAAACTAATATATCACCATTTCTAACTGCGCTAGGTTTACGCTTAGAAAAATGCATCTCCATAATACCAGCATCTAATACGCGGTTTTCTTCAAAAGGCTTATCGGTCCATCCTATTGGCTTTATAAAGTAACGTATATCTGAACTCAAATTTGAACTACCTATTGAGTGCTCCATAAATTTGTTTTTAAAGTGTTTTGTAATGTCTAACTTAGGTTTCTTTTCTTTTTCCTGTGGATTAGCTTTCATATAATCATCAATATCTCTTATCATTGCATCTAGCTCAAATTTGCTTAATGGCTTACTGCTTACATTGTATAGGTCGTTCAATGCCCTATCAAGCATATGTGTATCTGTTATTTCAATACCCCATTCATGATTATTAGATAAGCCTCTTACAGTAAAATTAGCAGATGTAATTATTCCTGCAATTGGCTGATTTTTCTTCAAAGCAATATAGAGCTTACCGTGAAGAGCATTATCGACCCGTATTTCAAAATCTACTGAATTTTGCATACATGATATGCAAAATGAATGAAGGCTATTAGCCTTTTTGAATAAATCAGGTGAATTATCCTTTAGAGTTGTTATCAAAGTGATTTTACTAACACCTATAACTGAAATATCATGTATGAATTCATCAAAACTCTCAGTTAAAAACGGACTCACTAAAACAAGATGGTCAGCAGATGTCAGCATACTTTGAATGCATATATTGTGGTTAGTTGATATGTTATCTATTAAATTCATCTTTCCTCCTACTACAACGCAATGGAATGCTCTCTATATACATCCATATACTTATCAATAAATCCATCAATATCTTCTATTGGAAAACCTGCATTTTGATCAATCTCTCCTAATATCATATATGAATGATGTTCTTTACCACCCTTTATATATTGACCAATTGACTGAGCCATAACCATTTGAGTATTAAAGTCCAAGTTTGCTGTCATACCATATTGATAGTTACATGCCAATCCTGACGAAACAGATTTGCATAGAATTACAGGTGGTAACTTCTTATCATCCTGTAAAGTACTCATGATTGTAATGTCAAAAACCTTCTCATCAATTTCCAACCAAGAGTGGTCAAATACAAAGTCAGCTATACCCACTTCTCCGGTTTTAATTACCGGTTTATATCCCTGTTCAACTAATAGCATATATAATACTGCTGAAATCATATGACAACCGCCTTGAAATTGGTGGTCAACAATAAAATCATAGGCCCCTAACAAGATTGTCTTTACTCCAACCTCGCAGTCACTTATATCAATACCATGTCGCCATGTTGTTTCCCAATTAAGGCAACACTTCTTGTATTTCTTGCCACTGCCACATGGGCACGATTCATTCCTACCTATACTCATACAATTATCCTCCCACTATTAGCTACTCCAAAGCACTTCACAAATCAACAATTCATGAATCACAAGCCTTACGCCACTGTAAACTTTATTCGTAAAAGTCATATACCTATATTCCCTATCATTCAACACTCTCCAAAGATATACAATTTGACCATCGGATCCAAGAATTATGCTTTCACTTAATCTGCTCCCTACTTCGGGGATAACATCTGATACAACAACACTATTGAATTTATCCAATTCTTCTTCTGAAGTATCACATATAAATTTATAGTTAAAGTGCTCAGGTTCCTCCATAAAAACATCACTCATTTCATATGCAATATGACCTATTGCTAATTTTTTTAGTACTATTTCAATACACTCATAATCATAGGTAACTTGAACCTTACCATCTGATAACAATTCAAACTCACTCTCAATTTTTTGTTTTAAACTAGGATTCTTTTGTAATTTTTTAGCTGTTTCCTCACTTATTTCGTATTCACATAAAAGATACTTTTTCAAATACTCGAGATAATGAATCAAGTACTGCTCATGTCTCGAAATTTTGTTATTACAAGCTAAACATGCTGGGAGTATCTGAAAATCCATATTTTCAATATCCTCAAAAAAACCCTTTGTAGGTAAATGTTCTCTTGTGTCAGCTACTTCACCGCAATATACACATAGACTATTCATGCTCTTACTTTTAAAAATATAAGGTTTCTTTTTCTCATCACCATAATACTTATTTTTGTTGTTTTTTATTCCGTAAATATCATTCATAATTGACCTCTAATCTTAACTAGTAAAGCTTTATCAGTTTAAGATGTTTATTATCTTCGAGTCCTCTTATATCTTCTTCAAACTCTGAAAAAGTCTGCTCACTCACTGCAATACACAATAAATCAGTTGCTCTGCTCATGCCAACATATCCAATTCTTAAGGAACTTCTTTCATAAGCATCGAATTTCCCCTTCTTCTTACCAAACATTCTTGTGAATATACGATTTAAGTCTGTTTTCTTATGATATAACGATTCTAAGTACAAGGTTGCAGTATGCGTTTCACCCTTTACCCCATGTACTGTGTCTATGCTTATACTAACACCATCTTTGCTAATACGATTTTCGCATGATTCATTAAAATTTAACTCTATTCCATCCGCCTTAAAATGCTTCAAAAAATCAGCTTCATCAATACTTTCTTCTTCTATTACTTTTGATATGCAACCAAATAAAAATTGTCCTATCTCACTATATACATCCACATCATTATTTAGAATTCTTATAGTCCAAGGAGTCACAGTTGTTCTGAGCTTTATCAAATCCTCTTCAAACTTATTTTCAACAGTTTTCTTTAATGACTTTGAGCTAACCCTAGAACCTTCAACTTCAAAATCAATAGAATTTAAGAATTTAACACAGAATTCAATTATTCCTTTATAGACATTACCTGCGGACTTCCTGTGTTTAAGAGTTTCATTTAGAATGCCAATAAAATTTAAGTTTGAATGTTTCTTTTCTACTTTCTTTTTACTTGAAAAGTCAGGGTAATATGAGTTAACAGTAAGGTGCTCAGGAGCCTCTTTAAAACCTACCCACCCACATGCTTTAAATGGATACTTTGCATCTGATAACTGGTATTCATCAATAATGCTAATGTATTTATCTATGACACTACCGATTGTATCTTCATTATAGAGAATCAAATGAGGCACAAAACCTTTAGCACTATCAACAGCAATTAATGGCTTATCACTTTCACACGTTCTCATTGAACTTATAAAATCTGCTATAGGTTGATTGAATCTCATACTCTTTGTTATTTCTAACTTTTCTCCTTTTATCTGCATGTCTCCATCAGAAACATTACTTGAGTCATATATTGCCTGATTAGCATCACCAAATCTTTGAAGAACAACATCATCGTTAAAAGCTAAGTTCACAATCTCATTTTGCAAAGAGCTATTATCCTGCGTTTCATCAATAAATACATACTTAAACCTCGATGATAAATAGTTCCTTATTTCAGGGAAAGTAGTAAGATACATTTGAGATAGCAAATATACATCACTGTACTTCAATACTCCTTTGGCTAACATTTCATCATGGAACAACTCAAAATAAGCTTTGTATAGGTCCTTATTCTTATCTTTGACTACAATTTTCCCCGATTTACTAAAAAAGAAATCTCCATCATATGCTAATCTAACTCCTTTTAAATAATCAAACTTTATATCCGTTTGGAGTCTAAGTTTCTCAGGTTTTCCTAATCCTGAGTCTATCTTATCAATATCATCCTTTACTTGATAATATATTTTCTTCCATAAATCACTCCATGGTATAAATTTGCTTCTTAATACACGATAATACACATCGTCATCAACCACAGCAATATTAGATTTATAAAGTTGCTTAAAGTATGAAGTCGCACAAAATTTACTATAAAACGAATGAATCGTACCAAAGTAATTTGGATATTGAAAAAGGATATCACTTTTACTTCCTAACTTCTCCTTTATCTCATTTACAGCTACATTTGTATGAGTCATAACACATATGCCTTTTCCATCGTCTAATGGCAATGAATCTAGCATAAGTGTCAACTTCGCTAATAGAGCTGTTGTTTTACCACTCCCAGGGCAAGCAATAACATCTATACTTTTGTCCATACATTGAATAATAGGAATTTTTTCGTCTTCATCAAATGAGCAGCCATCAGGCAACAACACCTTTTCAGCCTTCTTAATATCATCCTTGGAAATACAAATATAATTACTCATCTGCACCTCCTACATTTCTGCATACATTATCAATTGCATCTACTAAGAATTTTAGTTTTTCATCCGACCCTATAATTGACTTCACTTGCTCAGATGAGGTCAATAGCAACTCACCTAAGTATTGAGCAGCAACAGCTTTTGATGCACGTTTCTCTAACAAATCCTCATAAATTAAATATGCAATCTTATCTTCACTCTCACCCGCTGCTTCCCAATCAGCAACTGCTTTCTTAGCCTCATCTAGTTCATAGGTTAAATCAATTTCTGTTATTAGGTCTTCATTATTCTTAATCATTTTTGATACTCTGATTGCGCATAGCATATATGCCCTTAATCCACTTAATGCTATGTCATACTCAAGTGTCCAATTGTTCAAATAGACTTCAACTGTATCAGTACAATATTTCCTTAGCTTATTCTCACGTATAGTTTTCTTATATAAGTCAAAATCATTAACTTCCTCAAGTGAATCTTCTATGCGCTTTTTTAATCCATGATGTTTAGTGAAATTATCAATGTTGTTTTCCTTTTTCACAGCTGTTATAGCTCTATCTTTAGAAGAAAAGTATGTATCAACAAAAGATTCTAATGTAACAGAGAACTCACTAGCAATTTCAGTTCTTTTATCATTAGGTAACCTATACACAATATACTCTTGTTCAGGATTTCCCACTTGCGGCTTAACATCCAAATCCGTAACTATTGACACAGGTATGTCAAAGAACTTGCCATCGCTTCTATTATAGATATTTGAGTATCTTAAAAATGCTGTATTGCCAATATTAACTACAGAAACACCGTATTTATGTAATGGCTTGTCCAATAAATCAGCTAAGATTGGAACTAATAGATTTTCCGAGTCTCCTTCTACGAAAATCACACCTTTGGCAAAAAACAGATTGGCCTTTGTAGCATCTAAGAATCTTTCAAGAAACTTATAATCACCTGAACTAAGTAATGTATACTCACTCCCCATTGGATATGCTGTTTTATCTTTGCACAAAATTATGTTTTCAAGTTTTATTACTGAGGCTAGCGTTATACTATGAGTTGTAATTATATATTGAGCATTTGCATTTGAACTTTCTTGTAGTGATTTTATTAATCTTAACTGTGCTTGCGGATGTAAGTGAGCTTCAATTTCTTCAATCAAAGCTATATTGTAACTTTTCTCAATTTCAAACAATAAAAGTTCTAATGCTATAAATAATTGATTTAGTGTACCCAGCCCCACTTTGTTTTCATCTACATTTAAGCTTAGTTTCCTCAAGATAGAAGACAACTCATTCCTGCTTACATCGACAAATGACTTATAATTGTTTTCATCAAAGCTTGTACCCATAAAACTTTGTAATGTTTTATCTATAAAGCCCGTAATAGCTTTCGCTCCAGGTTCATTTTGCTCTATATCAAATACTTCATCCTCGTCCAAATTATCTTTCTCAAAGAAGCTTTTAACTCTATGGTTAGCAACCTTGAAGTATCGTTCTAAAACATGACTTTTTTCTTTCTTCTCAAATAACTGGTGTTTTCCTAATACCTGTGCTAGCCTTGACCGATACCCTGGTGTTAGCTCATTTTCAGCATCTCTTAATGGTTTTAGATATGTTGCCCTAAGTAGGTCTGCAGCATCAAATCTTACACCTAAATCACCAACACCTGCTGTAATAGAAGATACTACTCTTCCATTTTTCTCTTTAGCATTTAACTGCACCCGAAGTTCAACTTGTCCATCCTGATCAAAGTTGATGAACTCCAAAAACATTCCTGACTGAATATCATCAAGCCCTTTAAATACACATTCAATTTTCAACTCATTTGCTCGACTCCCATCATCAGCAACAGAAAAATCTTGAATATCTACTCTTACATAATCATGACTTTTTGTTCCTAGAGTCAGTTTAATTGCATCTACAATACTTGTTTTACCGCTATCGTTCTCACCAACTAAAACATTCAAACCTTCCTTAAAACTAACTACTAATCCTGGTTCTCCATTGATGTCAGCACTTATGTATTTTCTAAAATTCCATAATCTTAGCTCTTTAAGAAACATCATCACACCTACTTTCTCTATAAATAATATGCTTGCCACTAAGCATTAAAACTTACTCTTTATCAAACAAAAGACACCACAAATGTGATGTCCATAGAACTTACTTTTCAAACGGGATAAAAAAATTAAATGGCATCTTATTAGTATTAACATCTAATGCTCCATTAGCTTCTCTTGATATATTCTGTAAATGAAATTTTACCCCTGTCAAAAGAACATTGGTACTTTTGATGTCTGAAACTGTATATTGTACCCCCATCTGCCCCACTTCATCCCATTCGTTCCACAGCAAAGGGCTAATAATTAAATTCTGTGAATAAAGTGGAATAAATACATTGATATAATACTGTATTAAACCAGTAGGTGCATTCCTTAACTGTTCGAAGTAATCACCATATACATCTAAATCCGACTTTAATCCACTCACTAACAAATATGACTTTTCATCAACAGGAAATGTTGTATAAAAAAGATACTTCATTCTTTTGGTTCGCCTATCAATTGATTTTATTCTCTTACCCTTCAGGTCAAATGGTGGAGCAACGGTCATATAATTTGCGAACTGAATCCTAAAAGGGAACTCAATAACAACTGTCTCAAGCCCACCATAGTCCTTATTCTTAAATGCCTCATCATAATAAGACTTATAATATAGCAAATCATTTTCTTTTAATACAGCATTCCGATACTGTTTAACATACAATGGTATTTTACTCAGTTGAGGTACTCCTGAAAACATATTTGAATGAAATTTTTTAGCAACTAGTTCTTTATAGAACTCAAATGAAAAAGTCTTATATGCAAAGAGAAATTTTTGCTCATCATCTAGATTTTTCAATGTATACTGCGATTTTTCTATCTTTGAGAAAATTGCATCATCATGCTCTCTGCAGAAACAAGTAGCAACAGTAGCATCTTTTATTTTCACTTCTTCAAGAAAGTAGAATGGTTCAGGTTTATCTTTCTCTACTTCAATCATCTGAGGGTCTCTAGAAAAGTTCTGCATATAAACAATGTTCTCTGATGACAGTTTGTTGAGAATTCGATTTTCTTGTAATGCATGTGCTTTAATTACACTTTTCCCTTTAGACTCGCACCCTTCTGCAAGGCACAGTTTTATACGACTTTTTTTCATCATACGTCCCATATAGTTTAAAAACTCACCTTGGCTCTTAAACACTTTTGGAGACTTCATTTTACAGCATTCCCCGTAACTCTTTTGACTACCACACGGACAATCTTCTTTACTACTTAATTTTATCTGATTAAACATCAGCATCCCCCTGACCAAGTACTACTAGACATATATTCATAATTAATGTGAAATCAGGCTAATATCACTCCACTAACCATGTTAACCCCAAATGTCCATATTAAATCACTTACTTTTGCTACTACATTATTGAACATTGGCATCGCCTCCTTTAAAAAACTCACTAGTAGATGTTTGCCTGCTAAACTTACCATTGCTGACAAAATGAGCAAAGACACTGAGGTGATGATGAAAAGTGGAGTGGTAACCCTAGTCCCTACTAGCCTCATTCCACATCGAATCAATTGTAATACATTAGATTCACTCTTATAAGTAATTATACTCCGAAGCAATCCGCATTACCAGATATTGGCTTGATTTTCTTTTATATAATACTTCTAAAAGTTATAATGCATAAAAAAAAGACATCAACCAAGCGAAAGGCGATTCCTTAAATATTACTTTCAGATTCTCACAATCATATATTTCAAGAGAAACGTACTCTAAATGTACTCGGTATAAAAAAAGAAAGCCTGTAATCCTTGAAAACAAAGGATTACAGGCTTTACACTTACTATTCCCACTCTATCATGCTAACTATTCACTAATACTAATCCTACTTGGCGTAAACTTTATATTGGATATTATTGTTGACTAAGTTAGACCTGATCGTTTACATCATGTATCATAAAATACTTGCCTACCATAGCATTTCACCCATATATTAGATATCCTATGCAATCCTGACTATAAAGTTAAGGTTCTAGATAAATAAGCATCACGTTTTATCCTATCATCTGTTCCTAGCGTATCAAACCTACATGCAAACGCCCTTGCTTCACCAAATGACATTCCGTGATATAGCATATGCATTCTCACACCATGTAAATAATTCTCATACCATGCAAACTTTTCATTACCTTCAGTAGCTAGCTCCCTTAAAGACATTCTAGCAACTAAAGGCGAAAATTCTTCTTTAGTAAAATCATCAACAATACTGTAGTTTCCTATTTTACAACTCTTTTGACCTGCTATTGAACCACCTACTTGATTCCACTTAGGGAACACTCCATGAACTCTTCTATAAGCTTCAATTAAAATCCCTTCAACACGTTTTAAATCATCGCGGTCAGAACTGGCTCTTAAATCTGCAACTCCAAAAACGTCAGGATTTAATCCCTTCCAAGTATCTTTATTCTTGTGTGTGACCGGTTGTGATAATGGAGACTGTACAAAAATGGAGTATCCTAATACTTCGTTTGAATCAAAATATTCATCGATTTTATCTTTCTTACAGCTAGCAGAATCTACGCTAATTAAACCATTATGTTGTCTAAATCGCTCTTCTAAATCAACCGCTAAGCCTATATAATACACTTCCTTAGTATCATAATCCCAAAAGGAGTATATACCTGCAGATGCCCATCCATATGTATCACTAGCGCAACAAAGTTCTTGTAAAGCATCTGCAATCTGTTCTTCTTCTCCTTTTCTATATGCATCTTTGATTACTGTTGCAAACATTTACACCTCCCATACTCTTCTAAGTATTTTGTCTTATATGCATTTGAGAAACTTTAAATCCTAGTCCACGCAAAGTTTCTACACTTTGTTTCATATTAACTTTTGAAAAGAAAGGTAACCTTTCTGAGATTGATTTATCACCAGGATAAATCACTCCATATACAACTTCGTAATCACTTGAACGGTATGCCTCCATATCTATAACATCAAAAGAGATGTCTATTTCTTGAAGCTTGGATTTAACTTCATTCCTAAAGGTAACATCATTATGTATCATAGTTGCCGAAACACGCCCTTGTGAAAACAAATGACTCATTGTACTAGAACTAGTCCAATGTTTTATATGGATTAAGTGTTTTTCTCTTGAAAGTAAATCGCAGACTTCAACTCCTCTTACCATTTTCTTGTCCATTAGCAATAACTCTCCATGAATGTCCACCGCACGCTCATTATAAGGGCCTTCATGTTCACCCGCGTTACAATCAGCCAAATCTAAAGAGCATACATCAACTCCATCAAGGTAATTATTAACGACTTCTAAATAGTCAGCATTAACTTTAAACCAAGAACCCATCATATATGAGTATACATTATCTTCAAATTCAACTTCTGTCATCAAGCAATTAAGTAGTCTCCATTTATGCTGTAGCTCTCCATCACCATTATGAATATATAATGATTTCTTCTTAATGTTCTCATATGTAAAATCTATATCCTTTATTTCAAAATAATTGAGTAATGAATTTATATCAAACGTATATTTTTCACCTTTTTCTGTGAAGCTCATTTCATCAACATATAAATCCTCAACTATTTCAGGTGGTACTAGAAAAATTTCTCTATTTCCATTAAACTCATCAATTAGTAATTGATTCAACCTCTCAACTGTGGACTTATTTCTCTCCACTTGAACATTATCAAACCATGCAAAGTTAACCTTATAGTGGTCACTATTATAGTATTCTAATAGCTTAATACTTAAATTATGTAACCCATCGAAATCTAATTCATGTGAAAACTGTACGGAATCACTGCCAGAAATTCTTTTATCTAAGACATTAGACAGAGTTTCACCCGCAATTGTACGAAGAAAGTCCTTCTGCTTGTCTACATCAAATTCATTAACATTTGTACTTTTCGATGATTGCTGTTTTGATTGCATCATATTATCAGATATTGTTAACTTATCCATGCCTTTAAGCTTGCTCGGATTGACATTATTTAAAGCTACTTTTATTCCAAAATCCCTTACAATAGGATAATCCCATAATAGATGTCTCCCAAAACCTAATGGATATGCAACAAAATAACCCTCTAGTTTCACAATAATAACGGCTCGTGTAGATGAGTTGTGATAGTCTTCCAATTCATCTTCAACATCATCGTCTATTGCATCTTTTATAAAGTCTAACCATAACGGATTCTTAATCTTACATTTGCCTAAGTATACAGCAACATCAAACCCGTACTTTTCTGTTAACTCAAACCATCTTCCAGCTGAATCCGATTTGACCAAATCCTGAAAACTATATCCATTATCCTCAAGTAAGTACGCAGAAAATTTCATTTCAACCTCCCTTCATCTCAGTGCACCTTTAACAATATTTTACCATTTGTTGGTTCTGGGTTCCAGATTTATCCTTCGGTATAAAACAAAAAGAGCCATCATTTACTGACCGCTCCTCTACTTACTATCATCTTATTCAAGTTCTTAATAGATGCACTCCTATTTAATCAGAAGTTCAGGCATATAAAAGGACTCTATCTAAACTTTTTTACGAAATCATCCATATGTATTGCCTTTGCATCTATACCTAGTATTTCATATACAAAGTTAGTTTTCTCAATTGTCTTATTATCAAATGAAACAAAATACTTAGCTTTCATTGCATAATATGCATGTACTGAATCTCTTGACATATTAGATGCACGATTGTTTTTAATTTTTTCCTGAAAAAGTGGATGAAAATCAAGCAACGCATATGCATTACCAATCCTGTCCCTCATGCTTAAATCTTCAACAGATTTTCCCGTAAGAGACATATGCCCTTCAAATCCCTCCATAAATTTGCTCTTCAACTCTTCAATATCTTTAATTTCAATCAGCTTGAGAAATTTCTCTGCTCTAGCAATATAATCATCAATTTCCTGATTTCTCACAAGAGTATCATTATTACTAATTGCCTCTTTTGCCCCTTGCACTGCATTTCTTATCGCTCTATACGGGTCTTTTTCTTCAAAAATATCATAAAACATTGAAGCACTATATGACGCAGCAATCTCAGGAATATACCACCCATCCGTTTTCAATAACATATCGTAAAGTGGATTAGTCTTATCCATTTTATCCATATCTACTTTAAACGAACCATTTGGGTCATGTTTTGCAATATCAGATATATTAAATCTAGGATTGTCATTTTTGCCTAGTTCATATATATGATTAAATATCACTAATGGCTCATGTTCCTTTAAATCAAATTCTCCATCAGTCTTATCTTCACCAACAATTATATTTCTAGTATATTTTGTTACCACTTTTAAATCACTCTTGACATAATCTAACTTGCTTTCGTCATAATTTGATAAAAGGTCATACATATGAGCCTCTGAATATGGCAATATGTACCCTCTACCAACATTTAATACAGCTTCTCTCAGAGAATCGTATTTTGTCTCATCACTCTTTAAATACTTAAATATATTCCAATCTAGATAAATATATTTTTTCATTACCTACACTCCTCTCCACTATCTATATTATCCTTTCAATCTCTGTAATAGCAGCATTCTTAACCAACAACTTTAATGTTACTAACTGATTTTCAGCAAACAATTCATCCACCCCACTCGGTTTTAGGGTTATTTGTGATACGGTTCCCTTCACCTAATCCTCAAAACTCTTCAAAACACCGCCGCCTTCTCTACCCCACTCTTGCTCCAAAGGGGATAAAGGCTAGCTGGGCTAACTTGAAGTGTTGCTTAGCGAAGGGGATGCCGATGAGGGTTATAGCACTTAAGAGTGCTGCGAACAGATGGCCTATTGCAAGTTCCCATCCAATGAATATAACCCATAGTACATTGAGAAGCAAGCCGCCTGCACCAAAGTGTCCAAGTTCAATATTTCTCCCAAAAGGAAAGAGGACAAATCCTGCAATTTTAAAGCATTGAATGCCAAATGGGATGCCGATAATTGTAATTGTTAGTAGAAGGCCTCCCAAAAACCATATCCCTGCAAGTATAACTCCACCAAATAGCCACCATATTATATTCCCTAGTACTTTCATTCTTCGCACTTCCTTTCTTTGAGTATGGTATGTATCAATCCGTTACCTTTAATGACACTATTTTTGTGCTAAAAAAACGCATAGCCATCTCGTGGGTATGCGTTAGTTTTTTGTATTCATATAGACTTTTCCTATTCGGCTGTCCCATCCGTCTCATCCCTGCACCTCACTGTATATATCTAGGTATATTTTACTATTTTACATCAGATATTGCAAGGTATGGATGGCTTTTATTAGCGAATTACCGTTTGCATGAAGACGTTTTGAAGTACATACAGTGACACCATCGATATAACCATGGATAGTATCGGGGTCATAACCCAGCCTGAACTTATTCGAAGCAGTTCACGACTATTAATATTACGACCGCCTTTTGCTATACCAATCCCCATAATCGCTCCAACAATCGCCTGTGACTGAGATACCGGAACTAATGGCAGTGCCGGCAGGTTTCGCGATGTCAGCCACATATAAAGCGCTTCTGATGAGAATAAAAACAGAACAATCGAGGTTGCCAAGACAACGATAAAAGCACTGATCGGGGATAATTTAAAGATGCTTTTACCCACGGTTAACATGACCTTTTTAGAGTATGTATAGACTCCAACGGCAATAGCGATGCCTCCGAGTAAGAAAAGCTGTTGTACATCTGTGACAACAAAAGTATCCGAAATACTTAACGTGTTAAATGGCGACACATTGATAAAAACCCCCATCACATTGGCAATATTGTTCGCTCCCAGACTATATGCCCCAAAGGCTCCTACTATAACAAGGGCATAGCGGGTGTACTTATCGACTCGAACCACATGAATGTTGATGTGTTCTAAGCTAAATCGAACAATCCAATAGATAACCATCGCAAAAATCGCAGCCAGCACAGGTGTAATCCCCCACGTACTGATAATCTTGGTCACTACAGATATATCCGTATCAATCCCGCCAAACAGATTCCAACCAATGATTGCACCTACAATTGCCTGTGACGTTGAAACTGGAAGTCCACGCTTTGTCATCATCATAACGGTAAATGCTGCTGATGCTGATACCGCAAAGGCACCACCTATGGCATTAATCGCGCCAAGCTCACCAAGGGTATGGGATGCCCCTGCACCACTGACTACCGCTCCTAAGATGACGAAGATACTACAGATAAGCGCAGCCGTTGAAAATCTCACCATACGTGTTCCTACCGCTGTTCCAAAAATATTGGCGGCATCATTTCCCCCTAAGGACCATCCCATAAATAGACCTGCCGAGAGAAAAATCGTTGTTGATAGTGTAACATCCATTACAAAAACCTCCTCCGTCCCCTCTTATCTATAAGCTTCGTTTAAAACGAAATACCGCCAGTTTTCCGGCAATATCTTCTGCAATATCTGAAAGCTTAGCAATCTCTTGCGCAAAATAGCGCTCGTGCATCTTAATCGGAAAATTCATGTCATCTTTATCCGAGAAGATTTTCACCTTTAAGTTATAGAGCAATGTATCTACTTCTGATTCAAAATGGTAAACCTTACTGACATAATCTTCAATCGTCCTAAACTGCGTCAGATAAATACGTACGCCTTTAATCAAAGTCTCAACCGCCTTGCGCGAATATTTTGCAATCATTTTAAAGTCGCTTCTATGGTCCGGGTTAATACAAGGACGTTCAACATATAAACCTAATAAAACGTCTTTGGCTATATCGTTGATATCATCCATAGCATCCATCAGTTCCAAGATATCCGCGCTCAAGTCCGGCATCAAATTATATCTAAATAAGATGAACTTCAACGTTTGCAAATGTTCATCCGCATCATTTTCCAACTCAATAATGGATTTGATACGCTCATCAAACTGTCCTTCATTGTCATCCATAAAGTCTTTAATACCTTCATTAAATGTCATCACACCCTTTTGGAGGCAATTCAAATAGAGATCCATCTCAATCTCTAATTCTTTATTCCTGTCTTGAAAAATTTTCATTACAATCTCCTTCTTTCCATAAAACTTCGCATATATAACGCCTTAGCATAATCATACGCTCAAGTCCTTCTAAAAAAAATGTGTCATGTTAACTTTCACTGTGTTATATTAACTTATTCAATAGATACAGATAGCTCTTGAGAAAAGATGTATGGATTTTCCTGTAGTATAGGAAAAGACCGCCTTAGATAAGACAGCCTTTTGATATATTTCTCGATTGTTTACATCATCACTCTTTATTAAGAATATCTAGATAATTCGTAAAAATACCATCCACGCCAAAAGTCTCAAACGTTTTAGCTACCTGTGGTTCATTCACTGTATAACTAAACACTTGATATCCATGGGCATGGGCCTGTTCAACAAACTGAGGATGAATAAATGCTTTGGATTGATTGATACTTATACAGTGAAGTCCTATAGATTGCATATAGTCCCATGGTCTAACCATTCCAGAGTCCAAAAGCAGTCCAAGCCGCTTTGCTCCCAACGACTGCAAATCCAAAAGTATCTGATGGTCAAATGCCGAAAAAGTTATGGATTCTAGCCGTCCTTTTTCTTCAACCATTGTATATACTTTTTGAGCTACATCTCTTCGATCGATACCCAAGCGTTTTATCTCAACATTAATCACTACATCAGAAGGCACAAGGTCAAGGACATCTTCTAGTAGTGGAATGTCTAGTTTTACTAGGTCCTCACTTAGTTGATCTTTGATAAACCCTTCTCCTTTTGCTATCCTTCCAAGTTCAAAATCGTGATAAACCACTATTTTTTCATCGGCAGTTAACTGAACATCCAGTTCAATCATCGTCGCCCCCATTTCAAGTGCCTTTTCAAAAGATGCCATGGTATTTTCGAGGCAATATCCTGATGCTCCTCTATGTGCTATTAGAATCATATTCTATATCCTTTCCATATGTATATTATATATGTATTACATCAGATTTGGTAAAAACATAACGATTGCCGGGAAGAACGTTATAATAAGCAGTGCAATTAATAATGCCGCAATCATAGGGAGGCTCTCCCGTATAAAATCATGGACTTCCGTCTTAGTTATTGAACAGGTAGTAAACATCATCGACCCAAAGGGCGGCGTTACTCCACCAATCATAATATTAACAATAGCAATCATACCAAAATGAATCGGATCCACGCCTAAGTTTACAACAACAGGAACTACTAATGGCGTAACAATAATAAGCGCTGCACCACCTTCAATGAACATACCCAAAACCAAAAGCAATAAGTTAAGAATTAAAAGCATCACCCATTTATTTTCTGTCAGTCCAACTAATGCCGTAGATAATGTCTGTGGAATACGTTCCCAGCTCATATAATATCCAAACACTGAAGCCGCTACAATAATCAATACGACTGTTCCGGTTCCATAAATCGTATCTTTGATGATTTCTTTAAAATGCATGATTTTTAGTTCTTTATAGATGAAGAATCCAATCAATACAGAGACAAGCACCATAATGGCTCCGGCTTCTGTTGGTGTAAACACACCAAAGCGTAATCCCATAATGACGCCAAAAGGTAGCAAAAGAGCCCAGATTGATTCAATCAGCTGTTTAAAAATCTCTATCGGTGTTGCCCGGCGTTCTCTCGTTGGTGTATATCCTCGTTTTTTTGAGATAATCGCCACAGTAATCATGAGTGTCAAACACATCAATAAACCAGGAACATAGCCGCCGATAAACATCTTCCCAACAGATACTTTGGCTATAAGAGCATAAATAATCAGGTTAATCCCTGGTGGAATAACCGGTGAGATTGCAGAAGAAGCTGCCGTAATCGCTGCTGAAAACGCACGTGAATAACCTCGCTTTTCCATTTCAGGAACTAAGATTTTTGACTGCATCGCAGCGTCTGCATTGGCTGAGCCCGATACGCCTCCCATCATTGTACTTAGAACAACATTGACTTGTGCTAAACCACCGGACATATGCCCTGTTAAGACTTCCGCAAAGTTCATCAGCTTATTGCTGATGCCCGAATAGTTCATGACCGAACCTGCCATGATAAAAAAGGGAACCGCAAGTAACGGAAAAGATTGCGTTGAAGAGATGAATTTTTGTAGAATCAAATCCGGTGGCATCCCAACATTAATAAACGTAAAATATACAAGCGCTGCTGCAAATAATGCAAAGGCAATAGGAATACTTGAAAAATAAAGCAAAAACACTAAAATTATTGGAAGATATGCCATTATTCAACCTCCTCTTTCTTTTCAGTCATTACAAATTTTATGTCTTCAATAAAAAAACGAATGGCATGTATAAACATCAAACCAAAGCCTACCACAAGGGATGCATTCACATATGCAGACGATATGCCTAATACTGCTGTTGGCTTGATGGATGCAATATTTGTAAATATAACGCTTAAATATACTAAATATCCGACAATGACAATTAACAAGACATCAACAAAAATCCGCATAATCTTTTGAATAACCAATGGACTTCGCTTCACCAAAAAATCAATGCCGATATTCATTTTATGTTTATAGGTCGCACTCGCTCCTACAAAAACTGCCCATACAAAACATATGGTCGCCACTTCTTCAGACCAATATAAGCCCATGTTAAAAAAATAGCGAAGGATAACGTTAATGATGACAATAATGACCGTAGCAACAATAAAGACTCCACTAATCAATTCTTCAATATTTTTAAAAATAAATTTTAACCACTTCATCTGTCGCACCTCTTTCGTAACCTTTGGTAAAAGAATAGATTCTGCAAATAACCTGCAGAATCTATTCAAAATCTAAACAATCTTTGGAGTCACTTTAGTTGTTTCGAATGATCTCAAGCTCTGCTTGAATTTCATCATAGATATCCATACTTAATCCTGGAAGTGTCTCATAAAGAGGTTTGGTTGCTGCCATGAACGCATCTTTATCAACTTCGTTAAACTCTACACCATATCCTTCAAGTTCTGTAACTACATCCGCATGTTGAGATTTTAAAAGTTCAACCATGTTATGTGCTTCTGCTGTAAACTCTTCTTGAATAATTGTTTGATACTTCTCAGGTATCTCATTCCATACATCAATGGAGATATACACACCGCATGTTCCAAGGAAGTGATTTGTCAAAGCAACATTCTTCATCCCTGTTTCATAAACTTTTGTTCCGATATTCGTAAATTCAGACCCTTCTAGTCCTTCAACAACACCTTGCTCCAATGCACTAAATGTCTCTCCCCATGGAAGTGGCGTCGCTGTTGCGCCCATCGCATTTAAGGTTTCAATAAACAATTGGCTACCTGGTGTACGAAGCTTGACACCTTGAAGGTCTTCAGGTGTTTTGACAACTTTATCTGTGATAACATTTCTAAATCCAAAGACAAAATCAAGTGCTAAAATTTTGATTCCTTGTTCCTCTGCTTTTTTCTTCCAGCCTTCAACCATCTCTGTTTGAACCAATTCTACATACTCATCATAGTTGTTATAAAGCATAGGTCCTACAAGTGCTGTAAATTCCGGAACATAGTCTCCGATATAAGATGGGTCTTCTACAGAGATGAAGTTAGCTCCACGAACAACTTGCTCAACCCCGTCCTTATATGTTGCAATCTGACCTTGTGGGAACGTCTGAATCTCTATCGCTCCATCCGTTTTTTCTAAGATGCTTGCCGCTGCTGCATCCATGGATTTAGTTAATTGCTCATCTGGACTAAACACATGACTGAGTTTTAACACAAGTTTATAATCGTCTGGTGTCTCTTGTTCTTGCTCTGGCGCTGCTGTTTCTTCTGTTGTTGATTCATCTGCAGTTTCATTGGATCCGGCAGCCTCTTGTTGTGTGCCTGCATCCGTAGCTGCTTCTTCTTTTGCACATCCTGAGAATAAACTCATTATTAATACTAACCCCAATACAATTGCTAAAAGCTTTTTCATGATCACTTTCCTCCCAATTCATTTTGATACATTAATCATAGCGCATATTTCACATAATAGACTGTTCAATGTTAACTTTCATTGTTCAATATTAACTATTTTATACTTTTCTCTATAGTTACTGGCGGTTATGCCACAGATTTTTTTGAACACAACAAAAAAGTAATGGGTATTTGCATAGCCAATCTGTTCTGCAATCTCATATAGCTTCAAATTTGTAGTACGTATTAGCTTCTTGGCTTCGTTCACTCGTACTACATGAATATATTGGGTGATGGTTACCCCCATTTCCTTTTTAAAAATACGTGCAAGATAAACTTTATGCAAGTGTAAATAGTCCGAGATATCACTTAAAGACACCGCTTCACACATGTGTTCTTCAATATATTGCTTGGCAATCAGCACATGTCTTGAATATTGTTCTTTTTCTTGAAGCAGCCCAATTAATTGCTGAGTTAACGCTACAAACCAAGCTCGCATCTGGGCAATGGTATCCATACTGTCTAAGTCATGAAGCGGACTAATATTTTCATCCATCAGCTCTTTTTGATCCACTTCATACTCTCTTGCCATCTCGATAAACATCATAACCAGTTGCTCATTAACCTCCATAAGATAATGGTATTGTATAAACCCTGTGTTTTTATCCGAAAAAAGCTCAATAATGGACTCTATTGCCCCTTCTAGGTTTCGATTGTTAATCTGTGTTTGTACCTCATCAATCAGTTTTTCAACATTCGGCTTTGAAGTGTTGATGCTTTTAACGATGCTTGAGTTATACGATATATTCTTAGCCCTACCAAGGTACAACCGATACCGTATAGCATCCATCGCTAAGTGAAAAGCTTCTTCTAGTTCATGTGCATGGCTAAATGTACGTCCCATAGCAATTGTTAACGTCTCTTTATGCTCCTTGGAATGAATATATCGAATAGCATTGGCCATTTTTGTCAACTCATAGTATAGCTGACCCTCACTAACTGTATTGGTCAATCGAGTTATAACGATGAACATTCCTTTTCCAATATGTGCAAACTCAAGGATATGACTATTCTCCTGCTTTGCCCTGCACAGTGTATCTAATACGCCACTTTTCATCTTTCCCTTGTCAAGTTCAGGATCATATAACTGATAACGTTTGTAGTCATCTATACTCACCACCATAATTCCATATGTTTCTCTTACCTGCATACGCAAAAACAAATACGCATCTTCAAAAGCTCCATTGACAATAAAATGCTTTAACCTACGACTGTTGATTTCCCAGTCTTCTTGGCTTACATCCATTGCCTCTTCCTCGCTTTGGTGTTTTGATACACTAGAAAACTGACACAGTTGATTAATGATTTCTTCTTTGGTTAACAGGTCTTTAATCATATATTCATCTACATTAAGGCGTATGGCTTCTCTGGCAAAAGCAAATTCTTCATAGCAACTGAGTATAATAAACTTTTGTGCTGCATCTGTTTGCCTAACCTTACGAATAAACTCCAGTCCATCAAGTACCGGCATATCAATATCTGTAATAATAAGATCAGGTTTTAACTTTTCATACAATTGATAGCCTTCCAAACCATTTTTGGCTTCTCCACAAACAATAAAACCGTATTCCTGCCAATCCACTAACGTTTTAACCAGCTCTCTTGCCGGTTTTTCATCATCTACAATCAATACTGTATACTTACTGTCCACTCGTTTTCTCCTTTGTCTGTCGAATAATAAATGAAACACTGGTGCCCTCACCTACATGACTTTTAATGGTTAACTGACAACTTTTTCCATAATAAAGTTGCAGACGGTCTTTGATATTTTTTAAGCCGATGTTATTAAACCCTTTTTTACTTCGTACAAAGCTCTTTTCTTGGCGCATCACCTGTCCACTTAAGATTTGTTCTACTTTTTCTTTGGACATGCCTAGTCCATTATCACAAACTTCTATTTTCATCTTATCCGAATCTACAGGTGATATTTTTATTTTTAGATTGCCTTTGACGCCTTTGCCCAAGATTCCGTGGTATGCAGAATTTTCAACGATTGGCTGGAGAATAAGTTTAGGAACCAGGCATTTATTCAATTGAGGATCAATATCAAAAATCATATCAATCGGGTGATCATAGCGAATAGTAAAAATATTCATAAAACTCTTCACACACGCCATCTCATCATCTACGGTGATAAAATCAGAATCAATTGACATACTTGCACGTAACAGCATATTAAACGATTCAATTAAATCCACTAATTCCGATGCTTCTTTAACTTTTGCCAAGTATTTAATACTATTTAACGTATTATGAACAAAATGCGGATTAATCTGCGATTGAAGCAACTCAAGCTTTAACTTCAGATTATTAATCTCAAAATGCGCTTTTTCCGTTTGTTCTTTTTCAATGGTTTCTATGGACGACTTAATGTCACGCACCATAGTGTTATACCCTTCGACAAGAATTCGAAGTTCATCATTAGTCTTTGGCACTAAAGCTTCGGGCCATACTCCATAGTCTAGTGATTCCATCGATTCCGATACTTCAATAATCGGCTTGGTTATCCGCTTGGCGATATAAAAAGACAATAGCGAAACCGCCAATACACTGATTCCACCAATAAGGATGACGATATTCATAATCATACGATTACCTTCAAGGAGATTATTATAGTGAATGCCGCCAATAATCGTCCAACTTGGATGTGCTTCTATCGATTGATTAATAATATAAGTCTGCATCCCTGCACCTATAATATTACGGGTCTCTTGGTTTGCCATATCGTGGAGCACATCCTGCTTTTGAAAAGTAGTCGGAACCTCGCCAGACTCTATGATTTTTCGCCCGTACTGATCCACGACAATAGCAAAATCCAGTTCTTTTTCACTTAGATCCATAAACTTTCCAAAGACACTATCAATATTGGTATTAATCATAATATATCCAATCTGGTCAAAGTGATTCAGATTAATGTATTTGGAAAAATAGGTAATGGTTGAAGCTTCTAAGACCTGATTATTGTAGTGGCGATTAGGAAAAGTTGTCGGCACTGAAAACTCACTATATGCATCTGCTTCAATAAAGCGCTTAAATTCCTCAAACTCTGATACAATTTCATGATAAGGCTCAATACGATACAAGGGATCCAAAATATTTTTATTCAAATCAAACGCAAAGATTGAGTTTACACTCGTATTGGAGTACGAATAATCTCTTAACAAATCCGATAATTCTTTAATCACTTGAGCATCATCTTGTTCTAGACGTCGATGCTTTTCCATCAACTCTTGAATATTGTTGTCATTTTGAATTTGATTTTGTAGTTCTAGGATTTGGTCGAGTTCTTCATCAATACTATCTGCAATTCGATCCATCTTCTGATTGGTGATGATAAACACTTGGCGCGTTAGTTCACGATTGTAGATATAACTTACTGCATAGGTTGTTAATAACAAGGCTCCAACGACAATCATGGAAACCGTAACCGCAATTCGATTGCGTATATGTGTAAATCGAAATAACATACTTACCTCCATTGATTAAATAATTCATCCATTTTTGCCTGAGCATTTTTTGCCGCTTCATCAAGTGCTATCTGTGCATCCACATTCTCGATGAGGACTTTGTATGCAGCAAGTTCAAGTTGTTCGTTAATATGACCTTCTGTTGGGTCGATAAACGTTTTTGCCCCCATCTTGACTTGACGAATGGGTATAAAATAGTCTGGATTGGCAAGGACTGCTTCATAGAATGCATCTTGATCCATTACAGATTTGCGTACGGGTAGATACCCTGTTTTTGTTGCCCACAACACTCCTGCATCCACACTGGTCATATACTTAATAAAATCAATCGCCCCTTCTTGAACTGTGGCATCATTCATAGGCAAACAAAAAGATTGTAAGTTTACAACACCCTTTGGTTCATATAACTTATCATTCCAATTTGGCAACAGATATGTACCTATAATTGACATATCAAGATCTCCCATGTCACCACAAGAGCCTATATAACCTGCTGCTCTGCCTTGTTTGACATCATCAATCGTTGCATACCAGTGGTTCCACTCTTCCCCTCCATAATGAATATACATAACTTTTTCTTCATGAATCAGACGACGAAAATAGTTCCATGCATCAACCCACTCTTTCGAATTAATCTTTATTTTTTTTCCATCCGCATTTAAAAACTCCCCACCATTACTGATAGAGGCATCAATAAGATTTTCAACTCCATACATAAATTCCCATCCATAGACAATGGTCTCATCACCTTGCTTTTCCGACAATTTTTCTGAGACGGATGCCAGAGACTCCCACGTTAATAAATCGACTGGTTTGATATTATTATTTTCCAAAAAATCTTTTCGATAATATAAGACCTGGGTTCCTCCAAACATGGGCATCCCATAGACATTGTCTTGAATTGTGTTTTGGCTAAGATAGGAGTAAATAAAATCATCTAATTCAAAGCTTTGCGTATCAATAGAATCAATGACCCCCTTTGAGACTAGGAAACTTAATTCTTGATTTTCCAAAAGTACAACCGAGGGAGCTTTTTGTCTTGCAATAGCAGCCTTTAAAGCAGCAAAGGTTTCTTCATGGCTGGTTTGTTCGACCCCTATAACCTCATAAGTGGATTGACTATGGTTATAGTCTTCAATCATTTCCTTCATTAATTGGTTGGGATATCCTTTTAGTCCATACCAAAATTCTATCACGATTGCTTCATCTTCTATCTCTTCTTGTATGGTCTCAATATTCGTACACCCTGCTAAAAGAATACCTACGACACATAAATATATGTATATTTTCACAATAAGCCTCCTAATCCTTTCGTACAGTTTGTTCAAATATACCATACTCTGATGGTTGTTGACAAGATTGTTCATCATTACGCGTGTTTTTTGATATCATTAGCTGTTGCAGTAAAAAAAAGCTTGGATTCACTTTTTACAGGTGAATCCAAGCTTAAGTCATTATCGTTGACTTATACATTGAAAAAAAATAAGTATAAAAAATATTTATTTCAAATCTTTAAATAATTCATTCCAAAACTTATTCCCTTTTCAGTTTAAGTTCATCGAATATTTATCCACTCCACATATTAATTTAATGCTTTTTTTCACTTGCTAATTGATAAGCCTCTTTGACCGCTTTTACAAGTTGGTCTGCACATGATGTTGGTCTGTTACCACATGTTATACCTGAAAGCTTGTTTTCAATATCTTCAACCGTCCACCCTTCAATTATAGCCGGAAGTGCCTTAAGATTACCACTGCATCCACCATTCAAAAACTGAATATTGGTTACAATATTATCCTCTACGTCCACCTTTATGTTACGGGCACACACGTTTTGTGTTTTATAAATATATTCCATTGTTGCCTCCTTATAGATATTATTATATCTTCATTGTCTTTTGAATATTCTACGATAACTATTGATATATTAGCATATATTGATGCAAAATAAAACCCTTTGATTCATTTTTATGAATTAAAGGGTTTTAGATTTATATTCCTTATCAATTTAAGTACAATCGTATATTTGTCCATGTAGCAACCAAAGAGTTAGTTGCATCAGTGACACCTAAAATCTCTGTAGGATGATTCCACGTCACTCCAAAATCCGTAGATACCATAAAATAGGTAGAGTCCATAGGATTTCCCGGTATATGACGCGGATTAATATACTCGGTAAATAATGGTGCAACCCCTTCCCATATTGGATTATATGATACCTCACCATTAATAATATAATTAGAATCATACAAAGCATCCTTGGTCGCACCAACATAGGATATGATTCCCCATTGATCACGTCCGATAAAACTATCTTGGGCTAAATCATAACTTAAATACTTTGCATGGTTGGCAGGTACAAACTGGAACCCTCCTCGTAAGTTGCTATTCGTCGTATATCCGACTTTTGAGGATGTCGAAAGACAGATAACACCAGGATGAGCCGCACGCAGTCTACCGACTTCTGCATATTCACTTCCACCAAACCGTCCGGTTCCTTGGACTCTTTGAATGATATCCGCAATATGCTTTTGTGTCCCATTCGGATAATGCACTAATACTCTACCGTTTTCTGACTGAACTATTCCACCGACAGAATCATTTTTTGCCCAGTTCTCAAACTCAATATAATCGGGTGTTCCATTGTTTGTTGATGCTTCATATACCTCTATAAGCAATCGTTTAGGAATTGGCTTGGTAAAATCATTGTTAAAGTAGGTATCCAGACTTTCCCATACTCCATTGGCGGTTAAATATTTTACTGGATTTCCAACATAAGGTGCTGATGAGCCTCCAAAGATATTCGTTCCCCCTGCAATGGAAGTATAAATCATTGAGTCGCTGTATGTTCCTCCTGCATGTACATAATCTTCATTGATACCAACACTGATTTGTTTGGGTGTCCATGCAGTTGCCTGAATCGGATTGTAAGAAGCTGTTGGTCCTACTTTTAAATGCATGGCATTGGCTCCTATGGCAGTCACACATGAGAACGTGCCATCAGAGGCCTTATCATAGTGAGCTGCCCAGAATCCATCACTGGAATTTTTTGCTACTGTTGCCGGACGATAGACATTACCCACCACTACGTGGTTGCTGTTGTTATCAACAACGCTCACAACGCCATTCGTAAAGTTTTCAATATAGATTCGATGTTTGAGTGTAAGGATTGGATTGTTTTCATCGGCTGCTTGTGCCGGCAATTGGGCATTAATATAATTATTTGAGGCCGTGATAGATACCATCATGAAGTTTAATAATAATAAAAATATAACGAGTCCTTTTATTTTTTTCATTCATGTTCCTCCTTCTTTTACACTATAAGTTTTTCGATGTTTTTAAAAAGCTTAGGCTGGGTATACTTAAGCCATATTAAATCAATGCATTGGCATTTTATCGGTTGGATATATGCATTGACAAATGCAAACGCTGCAATTTCCCGATATATCGGATTGATTCTACACCCGATTTTTTTTGATAATGTCATGTCTACAGTCTCATAATGCCATTCTTCTAGATGATGAAAAAACTCATGTAACAAGATCATCTGCAACACTTCTCGTTTTTCCAGGTGTATTTTTTCTTGTTCACAAAATTGATACAGCTTTTCTAGAACGTTATCATTATATTGAATCATTTTTGTCTCAGGAAGATAATACGCTCTATGACTTTCATCGTGGATGTTCGCATCGCTAAATGTTACAATATGTGCGATTCCATAACGATAAACATCCTTTTCTAGCGTTGCCATATGTATAGGTGTTTTTCTCGCAATATCTTCTCCAAGTTTTACAGCTTCATCATATATATGTTCCTTATTTTTTTGTCTGGAAAAAACAGGCGAACTCAGCCACAAGACTTCATCGATTCGTCGTACATCGTCCCGCGCAATAATTGCTTCCATCGCTTACAACCACTTCTTCCCGGGAATCGCTCCCTGTTGATTAAGTACTGTTTGAACTTCTTGCATATTTATCGTATTAAAATTATAGTCACCTTTGGCACAAACACCTGCTGCGACACCTGCCGCCTCTCCAATCGCCATAGCTGTTGCTGATATTCTTGCTGATGCTATAGCCTCATGGGTCGCTGAAATACAACGTCCAGTTACCAATAGGTTGTCAAATTTTATAGGCACCATGACTCCAAAAGGTATATCATAGCAGCATGCCCTTTCTTTTCGCAACCAATTAAGCTCCATGCCATTAGGATCATGTATATCAATAGGATAAGAGCAAATAGCGATACTCTCGTTACTTTCAAGATTTTGAATTACATTGTCAATTGTTAGTGTCTCTTTTCCTTTAATACGTCTACTTTCTCGTACCCCTGTTGTATTGGCAATCTTTTGTATATAGCACGATTGAAAACCATCTATGTATTTTTTGAAAAACTCTATAATCTCCATGATTTGCTTATGCGCTTCGAATTGAGTTATACTTAAATCCTTAGCATTAATTCCTGATAATTTAATAATTCTTGTCATATTCACTGTAATCTCACCTGGGTGTATCCCCTGAAAAAACAACACACGGTCTCTAGGAATGTTAAGGTCTCCATTTTCTTGCGCTTGTTTTACAAATTCAAAAAAACCTGAAACAGCTAGATATTTATTTAAATCGCTATTCTTGTTGAGTATAAATTGTTCTGTGTTATTCTCCACATATTCGATGACTTTTGATAAATCAACACCACCGACTGTAAAGATCAAGGTCATCGGTTGACATAGGCCATCTTTTGTCCTTCCAATATTAAACTCTGCCTTTGCCATGGCTGCCAAATCGCCATCCCCTGTCGAATCTATAAACATCTTGCCTGTATATGTCGCACTTCCACTTTTATTAATCACGCAAACTTTTTTTACAATTCCCTGGCTAGATTCGACAGAATAAAGCACGGTATCAAAGAGCACTGTGATATTAGGCAGCTCTTCTAACATCTCAAAATACACGATTTTTAAAATTTCTGTATCAATGGGCGTAATCGAAGACGCCATACCTATTGGATCCGGGATATGACCTAATGTTGCATTGTGTTTTGCAAGCCTGTCAATTATCTCTTGTGCTATACCTTTAATGACCTGCTGTTCTCCACAGTGAAATGTCAGTAGAGGCGATACCATAGCAGCTGTATTCATCCCTCCCGGATAGGAGTTCTTATCAATTAATAAGACCTCCAGTCCTTGTCTTGCAGCCGATATAGCAGTGGTCATACCACTGGGACCTGCCCCAATGACGACTAAATCATAAATTTTCTTCATATTATACACCTTTTAAGTATGTAACCTTATTTCCTTTCATCTGATTTTCTCATCATTCTACCTCTATATCTATCTCAAATGTTCTTGGCCACCAGATTTTATAGTTAAATGACGGTACCGAATGATTAAAGATTTGATTTAATACTCCCTGTTTGCTTTCAAAACTTTGATGCAACAGTGCGTTCCCTAGGGGTAAGTTTTCTATGCACCAAACATCTTGCTTGTGTTGACGAAGGTTTTGTTCCACCTTTTCTCGCACAATAGCTTGATAGACCAAATCATCTAATATACGCTCCATCGTAAACTTCTGATTGAGCATTGTATTGCTAGAACGACATGCAACAATTTGTGATAGGATTGTTCCCAAGGCGTTACTTGCTGTATTCCAAGCCGCATATCCAAAGAGTTGCCTCACATCAAGCGTTGCTGACACCACTTTCATAAATTCCATATCTCCACCATTAGCATAGCCTAGGTCCAACAAAAAACAATTTTTTCCACGCTTGTGCTCGGCTAGAATTCTCTCTGCAAAACCTTGCATCTGGCTATCATCATATTGGTGAGAGGCTTCAAGTTTGGGACAATGATCTCCTTGACTTGCTTTTGGCGGATAAATGAATAATACATCTTGTGCGCTTTTTTCTTCACGGATATTCATCATCTGCATATGACTATACAGATTTTTTGAAAACTCTCGGTCTTCATATCGCGCTGTAAATGTCATGTTGTCTCCAAGCCAATGAATTTTTATGGATTTGCTTTGTTTAAGTGTGCAAAGTGCCAGCATACAAATCTCCATTCCGGCTTCATCGGTTCCATTATGAATATAGATTCTATTTTGTAGGTTGTTTTTGTTGACAAACTCTTGAAGCACTTGTTGCTCAAATTTTTGAATCCCTTGTGTCGCACAGTCTTCTTGTAATATTAGTAACCGCTCAAAAATGTTATCCTTAGCAAACTCCAAACACATCTTATTCATGGTATGATTCCTACTACGAACCTCCCAAAACTCCTCTAAGACATCTCTAGGTATTTCCCTTTCTAATTCTTTAACGGCCTGCTGGTACTTTGGTTGGGACTGTGTTTGTTCTAGATAATGCATCTTTGAATACTTGGCTACTTTTTCCCACCATTTTTTTGATTCTGCGTTAACGGTACTGACCGTAGTTCGCATTAAGATGTTATAAGCATAAATCTGCAAATTAGGCTTTGTCTGTTTTAGCTGTTTTATCAAGTCCAGCCTTTGTTTTGCCTCATCCATAGATACATAGTTTTGCCTTGATGCGATTAAACCTCCGTATAATAGCTGGTCAACAGACAAAATCAATATGTCGCTTTTACTTGCTGCATCTAATAGCCATGTTGATATCGCTTCATAGGACGAGGGTTGTTTAAAAAAATCCATCTGATCAATTGAAGGAACATTTAAGTCATATCCTAATAATTTGACCAGTTGTTGAGGAAAATTATACGTACACGGTCGTGAGTCTATAGGAAGCATACTAATTTTCATATGTTCATCTCCTATATTTTATCTATGGCATTTCGAAAATCACATACAGCTTTGGCAAGGCTCTCTTGATGATTACCTGTGACAATCGAGCCAATCATAATCCCCTTTACCTGACACTCTTGCAGATATTTTACATCATCGGCTTGGATATTATGCTGCGTCGGTACAACGATAGGAAGTGTTGAAAGACTTGCAAGCCTTCTATATTGTAATAAATCTCTTGCACTAAAGCCTTCTGCATATGTCTCCGGACGCATGATGGAGGCTTCCAGAACATCCACACCAATCTCACTTAGATTTTTAATTTCTAAATCTGTATATGTATAATCTACAGCTAACATCTTTGCAATGGTCTGCTCATTAAATATTCTAACCGGTGCATGATGGGCATACAGAGAAATAAAATCAAACCCTGCCCTAACCACCTGGTCAAAATCCCTATCTGCCGATGCCAAGTCTCCTCCAACAACAATGCCGCAAGGTCCTTTAGCCTCATCTATAATCCTACGAATCACATCGCTTTCTTCTTCAAAGCTTTTAAACGATGTTTTACTTGCCCTATGTTCAACATTTAAGTGTATTTTAACAATATCCGCCCCATTCTCCCATGCAGCTTTTGCCAACTGAAGATCATTGCAAGGCAAACTAACGACTAAGCTTAATTCTTTTTCCAATAATTTTTGCATAAATCTATTGTCCATATGTCCTCCTAACTATTTCGTGGATGTGCCAATAAAACAATAGGCTCATCTTCTTCTAGACCATCGAGTTCGATACGAATTAACTCCATCACCTGCTTATAATCTAAGATGGTTGAAAAATCAACCACTCGACTTTTATATAACATAAAAATCTCAGGAATAATCATGCCGACATCATTATAAATGGATTCACTTTGGATAAACTCCGGTATTTCACCATTGGCGCAGGTTTGCATATACGCCCCTTTATTTAATTGAAGTTTGACCACCCCAGAATCATCAAGAATTCGATAGGTGATTTTATTTTTTGTCATCAGTCCAAAGAATTTTTTTATCTTTTCATGGTTTTGAAAGACGGTTAATCCTTTTGTTTTTGCTACCGCTGTTACACGATCTGCTTCTGACTTAAACGCTTTGATGGCACTTGCTAAGATTTCATCCTCGCTCAGGACCTTTTTATCCAGTGCATCTTTGTTCATGTGAAAAGCACCTGTTGCTATGGCCCGTAGTATATTCTTTGCATTATCAACTTCAACTTGTACCTCAATGGTACTACTTTGTGCTCCCATGGCTTCTAATCGACCGATAGCTTCTTTTCGAATAGCAACAATCTCTTGTTCTGTCGGTTCTAATACGGTTCTTTCAATACAGTCTCTTAACATAGCCATTGCTGCACCAATTGCAGATATAACCTCTGCTTTTTCAGCAATTATATGCTTCATCTGCATAGATTTTCCCAACCAATTCACCACAGCCGTAGCGCCTCCACCTCCACCTACAAGAGATACCAGTTCAGCGTCAATGTTATATTCATATAGTAAATCCTCAACAACAGGTCTGACTTTAGCTATCGCTTGGTCTAGAATGTCTTTTGCCAAGTTTTTTGCCGTTGTATTATAAGCTTTTGCTAATTCGCAAAATACATGGTCGACCGTCTCTTTATTCGCATATGCATAATCGCCTTCTGCGGTCATCCCAAGAACAATGGATGCATCTGTAAGGGTTACTGCAAATTGTTTTCCGGCTTTATTTTCTACGATTAGGTAATCGTTTGGATCAGATGGCATGGGTCGAATTAATTTTGGCTTTAAATCAATCAGTTCATTAGGTTGACTAAAGGCAAGATAACCTAATCCTGCAATATGCGCGCTTCGTGGTCCCACTTCCAGGACTTTATTATTATGCATCCGAACCATGGATCCCCCACCTACTCCTACGGTTCTTGAATCTAAGGTTTTTAAGTATGTCAGATGTCCCCCGACATTGGCGCTTTTGATCATCGCCTTGCCATTTTTAATGGCAGATATATCTGTACTGGTTCCACCAACCTCTAAAAATATACCATCGGATATCTTGGCATACATAAGGGCGGCGGCAATGCCTGCTGCTGGCCCTGATAACATCGTTAAAATCGGTCTCTTTTTCATCTGGGGCAAGTCCATAACACCACCATCACTTCGCATAATCATTAATGGTGACGTAATCCCACTATCTTTGATACTTTTTTCTGTCAAAAGTGCTGTCGTTGTCATCTTCGGTAAGATACTGGCATTAATGACAGCTGTACGTGTTCGTACCTTTAATCCATAGAGTTGGGATATCTCATGGCTCGCTGTTGCAGGTAATCCCTTTTCACATGCAGCTTTGACAACCAACGCTTCATTTGTTGTATCATCGACACCAAAAGCTTCACTGACAACGATGACTTCACAATTTTCATTTTTTAATTCCTCAAGAACTATGCTAATCTCATCTTCATTAAACATTTTACTCCCTGAGTTTATATATCTATGGGATGTATCTAATAGTTTTCCTTGGCTTAATTCTAGGGATTTAACTTGGGTGTCGCTCTTTGCTTTTATACCATCTAGTCCCTTACCCATTCCAACAATTCCGACTTTTGCAACATCCCCTTCAAGCAAAGCGTTCGTTGCTTGGGTTGTACTATGCGCTACAAAATTAATCTCAGCATTGCTGGCGCCTGTCTGTTCAATGATGTCCTTAAAAACTTTAATAATCCCTTCTGATACCGACGCCTTTGACAAGTGTGTTGTCGGTGTAACTGCATGTGCAATCACTTCATTTTCCGGTTGTTGTATAGCTACTGCATGTGTAAAGGTTCCACCTACATCAATACCTATACGTATAGTCCTTTTTTGCATTTGATAACCCCCTGTTTTTAAAGAGATACAGTACAAAGATTGTACCGCATCTCTTTTCATCATTTGGATAAGCCTTGTATTTAATAGAACATTACTGCTGCAATTACTAAACCGATAACGGATGCTATCCAAACAAAAGGTAATGTTTTTCGTAAGATATCATTTACGTCACATCCTATAGATGCAGCCGTCCATACATTATGTGTATTGGTCGGGTCACATATTCCTTGAATTTGACCAACGGACATTAAAGCCGCCATAATGGCTAATCCTGACATTCGCCCTGTTGCCATCATAATCGCTCCAATCCCTAATCCCAGTCCCCAAACATTCAGCGGTCCACGATATAATGCCAGTGGTGCTAAAATTGCAAAAAACAGTACAAAGGTAAGTCCGGTCGTTGGTAATATCTGAGCTAACTGCGGTCCTATATTCTCTGTTACTCTTGGATCCATAACTACTTTTAAAAGCATACCTATACCAATAATCAAGAAAATTGCTCCTGCTGAGTTGGATATTCCTTCAATAATCGACTTTGTCAGTTGTTTTAAGGAATCCTTATTTATCGTAGTCGCCATACAATACAATATTCCTACAACAAAACCTGTAATAATATCCACTTTTAATCCTAAAACCATAATAAGTGGTACAATAGGTGTTAACATCGCCAAGAGATTGACCTTTTTTTGTGATACAGCCATAGGTTCTGGTGCTGGCCATGCAATTTTTTGCTTCGCACGTTTATTGACTCCAAAAAGCTTCCCACCAAATTTGACATCTACTACCACAAATAATAGACCAAATACTAAAAACACAGCCCCCAAAGGATATGCAAACTTACGAATCTGTTCTACACTAAGTCCCATAGCATCCGTATATAATCCCCAGTTAGCTAAGTTAAAAATCCCTCCTGTACTGAGTGAAATTAACAAAATACTTCCAGAAGTCAGCGGTTTGATACCAACTGATGCCATAATAGGTAAGGCAATACTTCCGACCATAATAACTGAACCTAATCCTCCAAGTGTCGTAAATAGTAAGCTAAGAACAATCATGAACGACATTCCAAGTACAAGCGGTCGATCGCCTGCAAGCTCGGATACTTTTCTTACCGATGCTTCTGCGATGCCTGTAGTTTTTACATATTGTGCCAAAATAGCTCCAAATATCAACATCATCATAGCAGATGCTAATCGTGTCGGTCCTTCTACAAACATAAGTGTAAGGATTCCCGCTTGACTTGTCTCTTCAACCATTGTGTCCATAAACGGAATTCCGGAAACTAATGCAATGAGAAATGCCATCACAGGTAGAGCAAATAATGCGGATAGCTTCTTCGTGTACATCAGTACACACATCCCAATAAAAATTAAAATAATAAATACAGTTGTCATATAAAACCTCCTCCAAAAGATAATATATATTTTAGCTTAGAGCATAAAATATACGGACTTAAACCATTCTCTCTGCGCAGATATAGCCATGCCAATTTCAACATCATTATCCATTTGTTCAATGCAAATAATTATTTTTTGATGTTCTTTGGCAAGTTGGTTCGCCATATTTTTAAACTCCTCTGTAAAATATCGAATAATAATTTTTGATACATCCAAAAATTTTATAAAAATATCTATATGCTCAAAAAATTCATGGATGCTATCAATTTTTCCGGTATAGTTTTCTTGACCGCGGCATATACTATTGTTCAGTACAAGTGCCGCCTTTGTCTGTGCCGATTCATGATAGCAAAGGTAATTATCCGTCTCTTTTGCATATCCAAACAATCGTTCTCGATAAGCTACTCCATTAGCCAAATGATCAATATATATAAACGTTAAAAATTTTCTCTCTAAAATCTCTTTTAAATGGACTTGCTTCCAGTTATATGCATCACAGCTGATAATAATCTGCTCTTTATAATTAATCTCTGCATCAAGACCGATACCAATCCCTATAATTTTAGGATATGTTCCCATGACTTTTTCGATAGCACTAATTAAGATTTTGATTACGCTGGCGGATGGTTCAATCTCTATATCAAAGCTTTCCACAAATTCACCAGCAAAATTTGTGATAACAAAATGAATGTTATTCTTGTATAAGCCTATGCCTAAAAAATGTGCATAACTACTATTCATTTTATATATAGCCGAGCGGCGACCACCGATGGATTCTTCAAACCCTGCTTTTTCTAATAAGTCTAACTTGATTAAGCTATTGACCGCCGAAGAGACTGTTGAGTTACTAAGCTCTGTATTTTCAACCAGGTCTGCTTTGGTTGTCACTTGTTTTGACAGTATACAGACCATAATCTTGGTAAGATTTTTAATCTTCATTTTATCTAACATCAGCATTGCTCCTTATATATTTTACTTTTTACGAGCTTTGTAAGAAGTATTTGTTTATACCTTAGCACCTTTGTTTTTCTTTGTCAACTATTTATTATATTTTATTGATGAAAACATTTTTTTTGTGCATAACCAACAACCCTTATAAAACAATAGCAAAAGAAGCCTTTTTCATAAGGCTTCTTTTGCTATTGTTTTGCTATTGCTTTATCTATGATTTCTCTTTTTTTCATTTCCTTCAAACATTCCAAATAATCCAATGAGTGCTGCAAAAGCAATTCCTGCAACCGGCCATATAATCCAAGTAATTCCCCAATCCATTGTCCATAAGCTCCAGCCGATATAGACAGCTGTAACTAACGGCCAATAAAAGGCACCAATTTTTTCCGCACGTTGATTCTCACTTTTTTTGTGTGGTGCATACTCTCCTTCACCGATCAGAAAGTTCAATGCATCATTCTCCATCGAAGCCGGTATAATAATGTAAGTGCCAATACCAACAATAATAACGAGCAGAACAACCATTAGCATTTCTAACATATCAGAAGATATCAATAAACTCACTGTTAATAACGGAACAACACTCATAACAAATAAGGTTACACTCAATGAAATTTTTCTGATATATTCTGGTTTATACTCTTTATACTTTTCTACATAGATACTGCGAACACCATAAGCAAGCTCAAATGGGGTGTTTTGAAGTTTTTCAAAGTCATCACTATATTGACTAGTTCTTAAAAACTGTACAACACCTATGGCTACAATTGCAAAAAGCAGAATAAGTCCTAGTGCAGATGCAATGTCTGACGATAAGTTGATTCCCGGATTTTCCGTAAGTGCTTCTAAAAAAAGTAAGGGAACAATTGAATATATACATAATAGAACGCCTCTTGAGATTAACTTTGCCGCATCGCGCTTATTCTCAAGATACTCTCTTGCCTCTTCTAATGTGATTTTTTTGATTTCTGGGTCCGTATCTTCCGACACTCCTTCAACTTCTTCTATATCATCTTTGACTAAGTAGTCTGTAGATACACCAAATATTTCGCTAAGCATTAGAATTTTATTGAGGTCAGGTATACTGCTTGCACTCTCCCATTTTGAAATTGACTGTCGTGATACATTCATTTTTTCTGCCAACTCTTCTTGCGACCACCCAAACTTCTTTCTTAATGTAACAATCTTATCAGCTAATATCATATTGTTTCCTCCTCGTGTATGTTTTTATTTTTTATGTATTTAGCTTACCTAAAAATCCAGTTGCACACTACCAAATCTGCTTTGAAATCTGTCAACCAGCAGTTGCATTTGTTATAAAATCAAGTGTTTAGGGGAATCTGTTCAATATTTTCTAAAACTACATGCTTTTTTGAATAATGACATAAAATATATCCCACAGAACGCTTTTTTTCATATATACTTAGGTTAATGAACTATTCATTATTATATCATAGGAGGGATTTTACATGAAACGATTAATTAGTTGTTATGCCAGTGACTGTCAAAAAATGTTGCCTGACGAACTAAAACTTTCAATTATGGCTAGCGCCGGAAGAACCATTCTCGCCGAAACGGTTGTGACAGCCGCCCCACTGATTGAAGGAGTCACGAATGCTGAAATAATGGCTTCTTTTGGTGCCGACTTGATTTTATTAAATGAATTTGATGTGTTTGATAAAAAAATAAGGGGTATGTATGCATGTGATAATCCTATTGCTGAGATAAAAAAGCTCACCGGGCGTCCCGTGGGAATTAACTTAGAACCCGTCGATACGGATGCTGAATTTATTGAAAACCGATTAGAAATCGCCTCAGGTCGCCTTGCGTCAATAGACACTTATATTGAAGCAAAAAATCTAGGGGTTGACTTTATATGTTTAACCGGCAATCCAGCCACCGGCGTCTCAAACTTATCTATAAACGCTGCGATTGCTGATGCCAAAAAACACTACACAGGCTTGATTTTCGCTGGAAAAATGCATGCCGGAGGTTTGACCGAAAAAGTTCTAGATGCCGCACAAATCCTTGACTTCATCAAATCCGGTGCTGATGGCGTATTAATTCCTACTGTTGGAACAGTCCCTGGAGTATATGAAGATGAAGCCAGAATGATTACTCAACAAGTCCATGCACTCGGCGGCCTTGTCATCAGCGCTATTGGTACAAGTCAAGAAAGCGCCGATAGCTTTACCATTAAACAGTTTGGCTTAAGCAACAAACGCGTTGGCGTAGATATTCACCATATTGGTGATGGCGGCTATGGGCGAATGCCTGACCCTGAAAATATTATGGCGCTCTCCATAACAATTCGGGGCAAGCGTCATACATATTTTAAAATGGGACAGTCTCCCCTTAGATAGGGTTATTCTATAGTTTTTCAATTGCAAAAGTCAAGAATCAATAGTATAATTTTAAAAAACAATATACATTTACTGACAAATGACATATACAACTTGCATACAGGTTTATAAGGTGATACTTTGGATAATGAAAAAAGAGTTCGACGACGCATCGACTACAAAAATCATATTTTGTGTTATAATCACATTCCATACGACAAAGGTAAAAAACCAGATCTCGTTCCTATTAGGATAACCATCAAAAACATCTCTTACAGCGGACTAGGTATTATTAGTACGAAAAAGCTAGACAAAGACGATGTTCTTAGTTTTAACCTTGCCAATACCGTTGAAAAGCGGGAAGTTTGTGTGCAAGTCGTCTGGTGCCGTTATTCCAACGGCGAATATATAGTCGGTCTAAAATTTATTAAAATAACCAAAGATACACTTTTGTTTCTTGACCGTTTCATCAAAAGTTATCTTCGTCAAAAAAGCTATCTTACTTCTGATGCCACAACAACACGATTGCGGCCTTCACTTTTTGCCTGATATAACGCTTGGTCGGCTATTTTTATTAGTCGTTCAGGCGTTTGTTTTTTCTCATACTGACTTCAACCTTACCTTCTTGTTGCACTGATTATACAATGTCGACGCCTTCATAATCAGTATTATTTTACTATTATGTGTAAAATAATGCAAGATACAGTTTTAGGATTCATCCACTATCGTGTTAATAACCATACCCCTAAAACCATAAAGGCTAGCGCCCATACATAGAAAAACACCTCTGTGCCTTTTACGCCCAATACTTTTTCAAACAGTTGAATTTTTTTCATTTTCCAAATAGCCGCAGGTTTTGTAATGGCTAATACAAGAACAACGGCTGCATACACTAATGATAAGACTGCCCATATTTTCATAAGAAAACCTCCTCTTTGATTTGATTTAATCTATTCCAATCCTTTGCGTATTCTTGGTGCCAACACCAAAAATACAACGCCACTTATGCCCGCAACAATACCTGCATAGGTTAAAATATCCATCCAAGTCCCTCTTCCAGATAAAACCATGTCATTGCCTTTGTATGTCCAATAAAATGGGATCCAGTAAAATAGCACTTGCCATTTATCTGCCAAAAGTTCTTCGCCAGCAATTGATCCAAAGAGTGGTAAAAAGAGTAATTTCATGTTGCCTGCTGCATTCATGACATCATCATTGTTAATCCCTTCAATAAAGCCCACCAATATACTGATAATGCACGACACCAAAATCATGACCAGCACATGAAAAAAATTAATCTCACGAAAACCTGTAATCACTAAAAGTAAAATACTACCGACAAGTGGCACTACAACGCCAATCATACTTTTACCTGCAATATATCCTACCCTTGAGACTGGCGATAGATGCATGGCACTAATGGTATTATCCGCTTTTTCTTCCACAATATTTAATGCAATAATCATGCCTCCTAGAATGGATGTAAAAATCATCGCTGTATTGACCATAAGTTTTTTTAGTGGTGGAATATCTCGACCATAATCTCTAATATCTGCCATGGTATCTTCTACACGAATGTCAAAATGTTCAAACGCCGCTAGGTTTTTTACATAATCAATAACATACTCCGGTTCATTTCCTTGTGCTAAAATATAATACGCACCCGAATCTCCCGGTAATATAGCAACAATATTATCTCTTTTTCTGACCCTTTCTTCAATAGCTTCAAGGCTTTCTAGATGCTCGACTTTTGCAAATTGTTTCAAATACGTACTTTGTTCTGCATTCTCCCCTTCAAGTAACGCAATCTCAACCGTTGTATCGTTAATGCCGGGAGAAAACACATTAATAATAATACCAAATATAATTGGAACGACGAGAATGTACAAGGTGATAAAATTACGTACGCTGGTTTTAACATCCCGCCAAAATATAACAAAGATTTTTCTTATCATCTCGTAACACTCCTTTACAAGGACAGGGTTTTTTTAAAGCGATAATTGGCTAGGACAAACAATCCTAATCCAACCATTAGAAAAGCCATAGACGCTACAGCTACATAGGTCATATTGCCTCCAACCGATATAATGTCTTTGAAGCTTTGCAACATGACATAGCTTGGTATAATCTTTATCCAGTCCGGATCCCAGCTAGGGGTAAAGTATGAAATATTTGGCATAATCATAATTATAATAACCACATACATCGCTCCAAAAGCTTCTACAATATCTTGGTAAAAACTTGTCAGTAGCAAGCCTAATGAAGCTGCAAAAAAGCCTGAGGTGATTAAAAAGATTAGCATCATGAAGTAATTAGGTTGTGTTCCCATAATCGGAATGGTAATAATGAGTGTTGTTATAACACTCGTTAGAATGATAACTCCAATCTTACTTAATAAATAGTGCCATACTGAAGATGCTGTGACCGAATAGGCTTTAATAATCCCTTCGCTTTTATCTAAAAATATATATGCGCCAATGATAAACAAGCTCATAAGACTTCCATTAAATGTTAAAAAGACCGGAATCATATTTTCCTTGTCATTAAGGGGCGCTGAATCTTCATAGATACGCTTAACCGGTATTGTATCCGAATAGGCTTCAATGACATCATGTCCTGCCAAACGATTATGATACACGCGTAGCAGATTTTGAAGTTTTTGCGTCTCATAACCTTGCAAAAAGTAAGTGTATATAATCTGTCCCTCGGTATTTAGGTGGGCATATGCTGTCGGTACACGTTCTGAATTGGTAATCGCCTCTAATGCTTTTTTACTCTCTAATAGATATATCTTAGATTTTTCTGTTTCAAAAAGCATCGCTTCATAGTGTACATTATCCGCTTCAAGCTCGACCACTTCTGCATGTTCATCCAAATCTTCTTCAAGTAGATTCTTCACATAGCGCTCCTTAACCACTTGAGGCAACTCTAGGTAAAAATACTCCTTGCCCTTGCTGTCAAAGTCTTGTGGTACGATAAAAAGAAGGATGACCAAAAGAATGATAGCCATTACTAGCTCAACATAAAAATACCAGCTTTTTGAAGATAACTTCAGTTCCTTTGAAAAACTGTACCAGAGCTTCATCTATACCAAACCCCTTCCGGTGACTTTTATAAATATTTCCTCTAGTGTGGCTTCTTTTGTATGCATGGTCTGTATGTCGTGCTGTTTTATGACTTCCACTAGTCTTAGCTTTTCTGCTTCATCCACTGTTGAAAAGCTTTCTTTGACCACTTGACCGTCGTTAAAATATTCAACGTCAACAAGTTTTTGTCCATACTTAAGCTTTAAGGCTTTGGGTGAATCAATGAGCCGAATCTTACCATCGACAACAAAAGCTACCCGATCACACAGCTCATCAGCAATATACATATTGTGGGTTGTCAAAAAAACAGTTGCACCTTTTTGATTTTCTTGACGTATAATATTTTTAATGCCTGCTGCAATCGAGGGATCAAGTCCGGTAGTCGGTTCGTCCAAAAACCACATCTTCGGATTGTTAATCATTGATCTTGCAAAGGTAAGGCGATGTTTCATGCCCTTTGAGTACTTTCCGGCCTTAATATGTTCATTGCCTTCTAATCCCACTAGCTTGATTAACTCTTTTGGGTCTCTTGTCTCTACATCAAAAAGCTTTCTATAGAATTCAAGATTCTCCAGCCCGGACATTTTACTATACACATTGGACTGTTCAAAGGACATCCCTATATTGTTAAACATCTTGTCTTTTATATGCTTTACATCATAGCCTGCAACTTCGACTTCACCTTGTTGAAGCTGTAACAGCCCGACCAGAATGTTTTGTGTCGTTGATTTGCCCGCACCGGAAGGACCTAAAAACCCAAAAATCTCACCTTTTTCGATTTCAAAGCTAATATCATTGACGGCATAGACATCATCGTTATTGTATGAATGGTACAGGTTTTTGACTTTTATCATCGAACTCATCCCTTCTTTATTGCCAGGCTTATAGCTATATCTTCCATCCCTTTATTTACTCTGATTGATAATTGATGATGACATATTCGTCTGCTTTGACCCCTTCAATAATCTCAATGTTATCACCGCTTTTAATGCCTGTTGTCACTTCTCGTTCAATTGGCACTTTGTCTTGAAGAACGTTGACATACTGTTTTGAATCTTTTTGAATAATGCACCCCATCGGTACTACCAATCGCTGTCTTGCCGGTTCTACAACGACCTGTGTCTCAACTTCAACGCCAAACGCCAGACTCTTTTCCATTGGCGAAAGGGCAATCTCAACGGTTTGACGATTTTCCTCTACACCAAGTTCGGATAAAGTGACAAATGCCTTAGGATATACCTGTTCAACGAACAGTCCGTTAATCTCTACATCTAATGATGTATCCTTTAGTGTTGCCTCTAAGCCCGGATGGATCTGTATAGCATCTTCTAACATAAAATCTACTAAGACTATCTTTTGAGACGGATCATATACTTCAAGCATTAGCATTCCTGCAAAAGGTTTATCCCCTTCAAATGTATTCACTTGCGTTACGACACCTTCAATATCCGAATATATACCTGCCTCTTGACGGCTTTGCTCTAAAATATCCACCGATAAAAGCAACGCTCCGATTTCCGCTTCATATTTTTCTCGCATATTCTTTGAAAGTCCCTTAGACACTTGATTATAGGTATTTTGGGCAATATCCAAACTGCTTTGAAGCTGTTGAATGTCTTCGTTGACTTGTTCAAGTTCTACAAGAGAGACAACCCCTTCTTGATACAATGCTTCTGTTCTATCTCTTGTTTTTGTCGCTGCATCTATCTGATTTTTAATCCTTGCAATTTCAATCCTTGCTCCATTAACACTTCCCATATCTGTCCCAGATTGCGCCTCGCTGTATGCCGCTTCTAGTGCATCGATTTGTTTTTCCACTTTTTGAATTTCAAGGTCAATCTGTTGATTATTATCTTCATATTTTATAAGAAGTTGCCCTTTTTTAACCTGATCTCCTCGTTTAAGAGAGATTTGTTCCACTTTTTGTGCGCCATTACCATAATATCTTCGGATATTCTTAGAACTAATCGTTCCCGTATCTGCAACAGATTTGCCAATCTCTTCTGTCATCACTTGAACTGTATCATACTTGACACCGATATTGCCTATAGTTAAATAATAAAATAAACCGGCTCCTATGGATATAAATATTACAAATACGATAATCAACTTTTTCTTCATAATGACCTCCAAATCCAGCAAAACTGCTTTTTCATCAATGTTAACGTGATATCCGTATGCCACTTAAGTATTCGTTTTTTTGTAGTACATTTGTCGAAAATGCGATAAAAAGGCTTTAACTTCATTGATAATGCTTTCCATGTCGGGCTCAAATCCCATGTTGCGTTGCATCATGTAGCGTTCTCCGACTTTTTCTAATGTATACTGAATAATCTTAACCGCCATCTCTACATCCACGTCATCTTTAAAAAGGGACTTATCCACATTATGGGTATAATACATATCAACGGATATAGGATTATATTTTTCAATCACTTTTTTCACATCTTCATAATCCATCCCTGCATACATTGCCTTTGTAAAGGAAACCAAGCTGGGCAGTTCATGAAATATCTCTACCTTTAACTTTGTAATCCGTTCAATACGCCGTATAATATCAGTCTCTTCTAATCCAACTTCTTGAGCTATCGGTACTGCAACCGCCTTCATTGCATAGTCAAAAAGATATTCATATAGTTCTTCTTTTGAGCGAAAGTAATGATATAACAACCCCTTAGAAATCCCTGCCGCTTTGACAATGGCATTGGTTGAGGCTTTTTCAAAACGATTTTCCCCAAACTCTTTCATTGCCGCATTAATCAATCGCACTTTTTTGTCAGGATCCATTTTATCTAATCTATCTGCCAAGAGCTCATCTCCTATCGACCGACCACTCCAGTCGGTACCTTTGTTTTTATTATACACCCACTGACCAAACTGGTCAATAGTTTTTTCCATCTATAATCTACATATACTTAGGTAACTCTGACACACTTTTTTTAAGCGCTTCAATCGTCTTGGCTTCGATAACACATCGCACATGATAGTTTTTAGCAAATCCAATATAGCGCTCTAACTGCATCTCCCCACTGCCAAGGGCTAGATGATGATCTATGCCGATGGCATCGTGTATATGCATATGTCGGATTTTTTCTAAATGTTCAATAATAAACCCGCGGTCATTTCCAAAGGAATAATCATGTCCAATGTCATACGTCATCACAATATTTGGGCGTTCTATGAGATTAAGGGTCCCTGCACGCATAAACTCTCGATCAAAATCCCCTGTATTTTCCACGCCTAAAAAAACCTTCTTGTCCTTAAGCTCCTTTTCAATCCTTTCTCCAAAACTATCTACATACGTCATATATCGCTCAATATATTTTTGATATATGTAGATTTTTTCTGTGGGCATAGTAAAGTATACTCCTTTTTGCATATGCATATTCACAAGGGGACTTCCGATAGAATCTGCAAATTCAAGGGTTTTAATAACAAGCTCCACATTAACGCGTCGAACCTCTTCCTGAAAATTAGCAATATCCATATTATCTGCCATATGAAAAGTGAAATAAATCTTATATTGCTCCATCAATTCAAGTAAATGTCCTCTATCTAAAGCCTCCACCTGAAAGTCCGGAACATTCATATTAATCTCTACAAACTTTAATCCAAGTTCATGACAGAACTTCGCATTGGCTTCTAATCCATCTAATTCTAATAACGTTGGCATCCCAAAATCTAATATGGGCTCACCATCCTTTCTCTTGATTTTATATTCATCTAAACACATGTGCTTAACATTTGTCAATACACTGTATCCTTAACATTTTTAGTGTAGAACGAAGCCCTCCTATTGAATCAGGACCACTAGCTTAGCTAGTGGTTTGTCCTTGCCCTACAAGGGCCTGTTA
>ERZ794982.96-NODE-96-length-43403-cov-12.622751_pt1 | contig 43403 bp, 46 predicted proteins | sample MGYA00433071_ERZ794982 | MGnify/ENA primary metagenome ERZ794982 (study PRJEB30140, sample SAMN00862574) | bioreactor metagenome | study: EMG produced TPA metagenomics assembly of the Bioreactor inoculated with sediment Metagenome (bioreactor metagenome)...
CATCTTTTAATCCACCTCTTGTGGCGTATAATCCAGCTGTTAATCCTGCTGGCCCTCCACCTATTATCGCTAAATCTAACATGTGTAAATTCCTTTATTGTATTAAAGAAGAATCATACAGTAAAAACATTAAGCACTAGGTTAATCAAATAACCCTAATTTATTTACTTAAGTTTATTAATTTTGATTATTAAATAGTTGAATTCTTTCTTAAATTTAATATATATTTTGCTATTTTATAAAGCTTAAAAGGAGTAAAAAGTTTATGGAAACATTAGAAAATATAATTTCTGCAATCTCCTCATTTGTATGGGGTGTTCCTATGTTAACACTACTTATAGGAACAGGATTATATCTTACAATTAAGTTAAGAGGTATGCAGTTTTGGGCATTAGGGCATGCTTTAAAACTAATTTTTGTAAAAGAAAAGAGTGCAAAAGGTGATATTTCACACTTTTCAGCACTAACAACAGCTCTTGCAGCTACAGTTGGAATTGGAAATATTGTTGGTGTAGCAACTGCAATTACTTTTGGTGGGCCAGGAGCTGTATTTTGGATGTGGGTAACAGGACTTGTTGGTATGGCAACAAAATATTCAGAAGCAATATTAGCTGTTAAATATAGAGAAAAAGGGAAACACGGTTATAAAGGTGGTCCTATGTACTATATTGCAAAAGGTGCAAATATGCCAAAATTAGGCGCTGCATTTGCTCTTTTTACAGTATTAGCATCATTTGGTATTGGAAACATGACCCAGTCAAATGCAGTAGCAAATGCACTTTTAACACAGTTTTCTGTTCCTACATGGATTACAGGTATAACACTTTTAACAATTACATCATTTGTAATATTAGGAGGAATTAAATCAATTGGAAAAACTACTGCTTTTTTAATTCCTTTTATGATTGCAATTTATTTAACAGCAGCTTTCATAATTATATTTACAAATTTAGATAAAGTTGCAGATGCATTTGGTTTGATTTTTTATCATGCATTTAATCCAATTGCAGCAGGTGGTGGATTTGCAGGTGCTGCTGTTGCTGCTGCTATTAGATATGGTCTTGCAAGGGGAGTATTTTCAAATGAATCAGGTTTAGGTTCTGCTCCAATTGCTGCTGCTGCTGCTAAAACAAACGACCCAGTAAAACAAGCTTTGGTATCTATGACGCAAACATTTATTGATACACTTATAGTTTGTACAACAACTGCTGTTATTATTCTTATGGCTCCTGCTTGGCAAGAAGGTGTTGGTGCTGGGGAGTTAACACTTAAAAGTTTTGAATTTTTCTTAGGAGATACAGGTGCAATTGTAATTGTTGTTGCAACTATTTTATTTGGTTATTCAACAATACTTGGTTGGTCTTATTATGGGGAAAGAGCATTTGAGTATCTTTTAGGACATAAAGTAATAAAACTATATAGAATTGTTTTTATTAGTTTTATTTTAGTTGGAGCTATGCTTAAACTTGAGCTTGTATGGAATTTTTCAGATCTTGCAAATGGGCTTATGGCAATTCCTAACTTAGTAGGATTATTACTATTATCAAATATCATCTCTTCTGAAACAAAAAGATATTTTAAAGAAGATAAAATATAAGAGGTTTTCCTCTTGTATTATTAAATAAATTTTGCCTCTTTATTTAAAGAGTAACCCATTCCTTTTACAATCACAATACTATCAATTGGGATTTTCTTTCTTAATCTTTTTATCATGGCTCTTATATTTGTAAGGTTTGTTTCTTCACCTTCCCAAACATAATTTACAATTTCATCATAACTAGCAACATGATGTAAATCTTGAGAAAAAAGTTCTAAAAATAAAATCTCTTTTTTTGTTAAAAAAACCTCAACACCATTTATATAAAGTTTTTGCTGTTTAATATCAAATATTGTATTTGAAGTAAGTTCATACTTTGAAGAAGTAGGACTACAAAGCTTTTTTACTTTTTGAATCAATTCAAAAATATAAAATGGTTTTTTTATATAATCATCACAACCCATTTTATATGATTTTTCTATTTTTTCTAAATCATGATTTGAACTAATAATTAATACAGGGATATCTTTATGGTTCATTCTTATATACTCTAAGATTGTTATCCCATCAATTGAAGGAACATTTATATCAAGAATAAAACATTTGTATCCATTTTCTAAGTTTTCTAAAGCTTCTTGACCATTATCAAAACAATCTACAACAAAGTCCTCTTTGTTTAAAGAGCTTTTTATTAACTTCAAAAGCCTTAAGTTATCTTCAAGTACGAGTATTTTCATAGTTTTGCTCCAATATAATAGTAAAACAAGCACCTACTTTAGTATTTTTCACTTGTATTTTACCGTTCATTTTATCTTCAATAATAACTTTAGTCATATATAGCCCAATTCCACTTCCATCTTCTTTAGTTGAATAATATGGATTAAAGATATTTTCCATATCTTTTTCATTTATTCCACCTGCATTATCTTTTATAGTTATAAATAATTTATCTTGATCATTAAAAATTTCAATATTTACATTTCTATTATTAAAATCTTTTTTAACTAACTCATCTTTTGCATTATTTATTATATTCAATAAACTTTGCATAAACTCATTTCTATAACCATAAACCATAACATTTGTATTTGTTTTTAAATTTATATTTATTCTTATGTAATTGAATCTAATATTATGCTCGACTATTTTTAAAAGAGAACTTATTGCTTCATGAACATCAAAAATTGTTTTTTTATTTGATGGCTTTATAAAATCTTGAAAATCATTTATTGTATCATTCATATATTTTACTTGTGTCATGATATCTTTTACATAAGATTCACTCTCTTTATTATTATCTTCATTTGTATAAAAACTCTCTTGTGCAATTGTTGTAATTTCAACTAAAGGTGCTTTCCACTGATGTGCAATTGCTGAGAATATCTCTCCAATCTCTGCTAGTTTTGACTGTTGTATTAAAAACTCTTGATTTCTCTCTTTTTCTTGTTCAATCTCTTTTTCTTTTGTTATATCTGTAAGTATTGTTACAAGTCCAGAATTTTCTGATTTTTCATCTTTATATTTTGCTTGTTTTATTAAATATACTCTTTTTTTACCATCTTTTATCTCGAAATTAAAGTGGGAATTATTTTCTGGTTTTTTTGAATAGTTTTCTAAAGCAAGTAAAAGATTACCTACTCTTTTTATCCCTCTTAATTTTCTTAATGAACTAAGATATAGATTTTCTTGTGATATTCCAATCATAGAGCTAAACTTAGTATTAAAATCAACAATTCTTCCATCTTTATTTTGCCAAAATATTGGACTTTCAATTGCATTTAATAAGGTTTCATCAAAATCTATTCTCTCTTTTAATAATTTTTCTGTTTTTCTTCTTGAGTATATATTATGAAGTAAACCAATAACAAGTAAAACTAATAAAGGAAAAAGCAAAAAAAGTATTTCTAAAAAAGTTCTATGTTTTTCAAAAAAATCCAATGGCTTATTTACTATTTCATAGTTATTATAGTAGTAATATGGATTTATTTTATATTCACCTAGCTTTAAACTATCAAACTTATAATCATAAGCTATACTTTTTCTAACCATAAAGTCTATTTTATTATCTAATATATCTAAAGCAACTTGACCTGTTTCTTGTCCAAGTTTTACAATGGGAACTAATTTTCCTCCAACTATTCCCTTTTTTAGAAAAAGATCATCTGTTGCAAAAACTGCTAGTTTACTTGAATTTAGGAACCTTGCTATTTCACTATCTTTATTTAAATTTTTTTTCTCATTTTCATAGAACTTCACAAAAAATATGGCTTCATTTAGTTTTTTTACACTAAATTCATCACTTAATTTCTTTAATGTTGAATATTGAATATATTCAACTTCAAATCTTTTGTTCATTTGTTTAAATGCTTTTTCTACATATATATTTGTTTTTTCACTACTTAAAGAATCATTTATAATATATAACTTTTTTAATTTTGGGATAACTTTACTTATAAATTTAATATTATCTGTTATGTCTCTTCTTGAAAGTATTGCATGAACTCTATTTTGTAAATTATATTTTTCTAGTTTTGATTTATCAAACTCTTCAATTCCACTATAAACAATTTGTTCATTTTTAAAAAGTTTATTATAGTTTTTAATTGCAAAATCATATGCAAATTTATCTATTGCAATTATCAAATCATACTGACGTCTTTTTAGTTGTAAGGAGTATAAATCAACCAACTTTTTTAAATATAGTTTTGAGTTAACTCTTTTATAATCCATATATAAAACATTTATATCTACTTCACCTCTTTTATAAAAACTCTGTTCAATTCCTTTAATAATATTATCACTGTATAAGAAACCTCTGTGATAAGAGTTTAAAATAAGTACATTTTTTTCAAATTGTGCAAAAGCAAAGGTATTAAATAGAATAAAAAAAAGAAGTAATAATTTTTTATATTTCACTTTTTCCCTAGATTTAAGAAGTCACTCTTAGGGAAATTCCCTAAGAATATTATTTATATTAGTGAGTTAATTTTGTCAGAAAGTGCTTGTTTAGAAGAAGCACCAACCATTTGATCTACAATTTCACCATCTTTCATAAAGATAATTGTAGGAATAGATCTGATTCCATATTTAACTGCTAAGTCTTGTTGCTCATCAGTGTTTACTTTACAAATGTTTGCTTTTCCATCAAACTCTTCACCTAACTCTTCAATTACTGGTGCTAGCATTCTACAAGGTCCACACCATGGTGCCCAGAAATCTACTAATGATACACCATTTGCTACTGTGCTCTCAAAGTTCTCTTGTGTTAATTCAATATATTTTCCCATATAATTCCCCTAAGATCTAATATTTAAGTGCAATAATTATACTAAGCTAAACTTAAATAAAAGTTGTACTAATCTTCTATAAATTTTTATTTGGGTAAAATATAAACTTTAATTTAACAATGGGTAATTTCATGGATGTAAGAAAAGAGTATTTAGAATTTTTTAAAAATAAAGGACATGAAGTGGTTTCTAGCATGCCACTTGTTCCAGATGATCCTACACTATTATTTACAAATGCTGGTATGGTGCAATTTAAAGATGTTTTTACAGGTGCAATTCCAACACCAAAGAATAAAACTGCAACAAGTTGTCAATTATGTGTAAGAGCTGGTGGTAAACACAATGACTTAGAAAATGTTGGATATACAGCAAGACATCATACTTTATTTGAGATGCTTGGAAACTTCTCTTTTGGAGATTACTTCAAAAAAGATGCAATTGCGTATGCTTGGGAATTTATAACAATAAACTTAGCTTTACCAAAAGAAAAACTATGGGTTACTATTCATAATAGTGATGATGAAGCTTTTGAACTTTGGAAAGAGCATATAAGTGAAGATAGAATCAAAAGATTTGGAGATAAAGATAACTTTTGGTCAATGGGTGATACAGGACCTTGTGGTCCTTGTTCTGAAATCTTCTATGATCAAGGTGAAGAAAACTTCAACAGTGAGGAAGACTACTTAGGTGGTGAGGGTGATAGATTTTTAGAGATATGGAATCTTGTATTTATGCAATATGAAAGAGATTCAAATGGAAATACAACTCCTCTTCCAAAACCATCTATTGATACAGGTATGGGACTTGAAAGAGTTGTAGCTATTAAAGAGGGTAAATTTAATAACTTTGACTCTTCACTTTTTACACCAATTATAAATAATATACAAAATTTAGCAACAAAAGAGTTATCAAAAGATAACATTGGAAGTTTTAGAGTAATTGCTGATCATTTAAGAGCTGTATGTTTTATGATTAGTCAAGGTATCTTATTTGACAAAGAAGGTAGAGGTTATGTTTTAAGACGAATTTTAAGACGTGCTGTAAGACATGGGTATCTTCTTGGATTTAGAAAACCATTCATGGCTAAATTAGTTGATACTTTAGACTCAATTGTTGGTTCTCATTATATTGATATAAGAGAGAAAAAAGAGTATATAAAAGAACAAATTACTTTAGAAGAAGATAGATTCTTTAAAACAATTGAATCAGGTATGAGTCTATTTGAAGAAGAGCTAAAAAATACTAAAGATAATTTTTCTGCAGAAGTAGCATTCAAACTTTACGATACTTTTGGATTTCCATTAGATTTAACACAAGATATGTTACGAGATAAGAATCTAAGTGTAGATATTCAAAAATTTGATGAACTAATGACAAAACAAAGAAATAAAGCCAAAGCAGCATGGAAAGGTAGTGGAGATAGCCTAAATGAAGGTGATTTCAAAAATCTACTTGAAAAATATGGGAAAAATGAGTTTATAGGACATAGCTCAACAACTTGTAATTCAAAAATTGTAAGTTTATTAGATGAAAACTTTAAAGAAGTAAATAGCTTAGAAATAGGTCAAACAGGTTGGGTGATGCTTGATAAGACACCTTTTTACGCACAATCTGGTGGACAAGCTGGTGATATTGGAGTAATTGAAGACCAAAGTCACATTGCAGAAGTTTTAGATACTAAAAAATTCTTTGATTTAAATCTTTCACAAGTAAAAGTTGCAAATAAAAACTTAATTATTGGTGAAAAAGTTGATGGGGTAGTTGTAAATAGATATGAGGTTGCAAAACATCATAGTGCAACCCACCTTTTACAAACAGCACTTAAAATGGTTCTTGGTGAAAATGTAGCACAAGCTGGTTCTTTAAATGATGCTTCAAGATTAAGATTTGACTTTACATATCCAAAAGCTATGAATAATGAGCAAATAAAAGAAGTTGAAGATTTAGTAAACTCTATGATTGTTAGAGGGATTAAATCAAATATTGAAGAACTGCCAATAAAAGAAGCAAAACTAAAAGGTGCAATTGCTATGTTTGGTGAAAAATATGGTGATATTGTAAGAGTTGTTGATTTTGGTGGTGTAAGTGTTGAATTTTGTGGGGGAACTCATGTAAAAAATAGTTCTGATATTGGAAGCTTTTATATTATTAAAGAGTCAGGTGTTAGTGCAGGTGTTAGAAGAATAGAAGCCGTTTGTGGTGTTGCTGCAATTAACTATACAAATGAGATTATTCAAAAATATGAAGAAGTTCAAAATGAAGTAAAAAATATTGATGCAGCACTTGGAGTTAAAAAACTAAAAGATCAAATTAAACAACTAAAAAAAGAGCTAGAAGAGTCTCAAAGCTCATCAAATTCAGTAATAAATGAAGAAGTTATTGGTGATACTAAAGTTGTTGTTGATATTGTTAAAAATGGTGATATTAAAAAAATAGTTGATGATTTGAAAAATGCAAATGATAAACTTGCAGTTTTACTTTTACAAGCAAAAGGCGATAAAGTAATGATGGTAGCTGGAAGTAAAAACACTCCTGTTAAAGCAGGTGACTGGATAAAACATGTTGCTCCTATTGTTGGTGGAGGTGGAGGTGGAAGACCTGACTTTGCACAAGCTGGAGGAAAAGATGTTTCAAAAATAGATCAAGCTTTAGAAAAAGCTTTAGAGTTTGTGAAAGCTAATTTATAATGTTAACACTATTTGAAAATAATCTTGCATTTCTTATATTTTTACATGTATTAAGTGCAGTAGTTTGGGTAGGAGGAATGATAGCAATAAGGTTTGCTATTCATTACTCTATGCAAGGAATTCAAGAACCAAAGATTAGGTTAGAAAGAACATTAGAGAATTTAAAAAGATTTTTTAATATGGTAATTCCTACTATTTTAATACTTTTAATTACAGCAATTATAATGATTTTGATTTTAGGATTCAAAGGAACAAACTTATATTCTGTTGTAATAGCTAAAGAGATTATTTGGACAATTATGAGTATTGTTTTTATTACTATATATGTAAAAAGAAATAAGGCACAAAAACTATTTGATGAGGGTGATTTTACAGGATGTAAAAAACAACTTTTACCAATAGCAAAATATTTTATACCATTAAATATATTTTTGGGACTTATTGCTATTTATCTAGGAGTTACACTTAGAGGATTTTAATTCTCTAAAACTCTTTGGATTTTCCAAAAATGCTTTTTAAAATAAACATTATCTAAAGTTGATATAATCACACCTTTTTTTCTAGACACATGGATAAATCTTCCATCATCTAAATAAATTCCAACATGTCTACTATTTTTTCCTGTTTTAAAAAATACCAAATCACCAACTTTCGCTTCTTTTTTTGATACTTTCTTACCAACTCTTGATTGATAATATGTTGTACGTGGAATTTTTACATTTAACTTCGATTTAAAAGTTCTTTGAATAAAGGCTGAACAATCAATTCCATTTTTAGAGTTTCCTCCATATCTATATTTTACACCTTTCCATTCATGATATTGAGAAAGTAATGCTTTTGCTATCTCACTCTTTTGTGGTTCATACTCTTTTTTTATACTAATAGTATTAGTATTGTTTGAACTGTTAAATAAATTTTTTGCACTTTGCAAAGATAAAGAACAGCCACTAAATAGTAAAGGTAAAGTTAAAATCAAATATTTTTTAGCTTTTTTCATATTCTCTTCTTAAAGTATTTAAAAAAATCATATCAAAACCCTCCATATAAAACTATCATAATAGGAATATACACTATTGAAAATATGGTACTTAATAAAACCGTAAAAGTAGCTTTTTCAGGTTTTATTCCATTTATAATAGCTAAAGTAACTCCATTATTTGCAATAGGAACAATTGAGAATAAAAACATTACTTTATAAATATCTTCATCATTTATAAAATGTATTATTGTTTTATCTATATATATAAATAAAATAACCATTCCTGGCCAATATACATATTTAAAAAAGAAGTTTAAAAAGATAAATTTTTTATCTAAATCCTCACTCTTTTTTAATCCAACTAATCCCATACCTAAAATCATCATCCCCAAAATCCCATATACACCTTTAAATTGTGAAGTATATACAAATAACTCTTCTGGTATTTTTACGCCAAATAAGTTACATAAAAGTCCAAGAATAAAAGCATAAACAACTGGTAATCTAAAAACCTTTATTAATGATTCTCTAACAGTAAAATTACTTTTTGCAGTTATATAAAACCCTGTTGTATTTCCATAAAAAATAAATGCTAATTGAACAAAAATATAAATATCCGCAATATGAGGTTCAAAAAATAAAACAGCCAAAGGAATACCAAAATAGCCTGCATTTCCTGTTCCTGCATTAAAAGCTAAAATATTTGAAGTAGCATCATTCCAATGCTTTTTAAAAATATTATAAACAATAATTGCAGTAAAAGAACAAAATAGATAAAAAAATATTGGCATAATTGCCAAGCTAAAATCTATTTTTACACTAATAGTTGAAGAAAAAACCACAACAGGAGTTATTATATAAATAATCAATTTTGCAATTGATTCTTTTTTTACTTCTAAAACCTTTACACTTAAATAGCCAAGTAGTATATTTATATACAAAGGCGTAATTTTCAATAATAATATAAAAAACAGACTCATTTAATCTAAATACCTATTGCTTTCTCTAGAAAAGCAAGAGTAAAAGTTTGCCATTTTTACCAAACTTTTATCATAATTTTCTAAAAATCTTTTTTTATTTATATACTCACTTTTATAAGAGTGCTTATATTTACTTATTAACTCTTTTGAAAGTCTACCCTCATAATCCAAGATAAACTTTGAACTATTAACACCATAAACAAAAATAAGATTTACATAAGAGTTATTGTTTATTAAATATGTAGTAAACTCATATGTATCAAAATCATACTGCTCTACAATTTTCATACTTTTTATTTTAAGTGTTTGTTTAAATAGTTCTTCAAAAAAACCTCTTTCAAATCCATTCCAGCTACAATTGCTATCTAAGTTTATATACTCAATAAATAGTTTTCCATACTCTTTATCATTTACATTTGATATATATGAAAAATTTGCACAAGGGTGAAAAGTAGCAATAGTTTTGCTATTCTTTAAATCTAAAGTTTTCTTTGGCAATTTTATATTATTTATGTTAAAACTAATACATCCACTTACAAAAAATGATACAAATATAAATAAATATAATTTCTTCATCTTAAAACCCTCCATAAAGTGCCAAAACAACTGGTATATAAATCACAGATATTAAAGTACTTAAAAGTACAGTAAAACTCGCTTTTTCAGGTTTGGCTTTTAATAAAATAGCTAAAGTTACTGTATTTCCTGCTAAAGGTACAATTGACATTAAAAATAATACTTTATAAATATCTTCATTTAAAAAATTGAAAAATGTTTTATCAGCGAAAATAATTATTAACATAGCCAAAGGCCAAAATACAAATTTATATAAATAGGCTACTTTCATATACTTTTTATCAAAATCTTCTTCTAAGTTAAACCCTTTTAATCCCATACCAAGCATCATCATTCCAAGTATACCATATGCCCATTTTAAATTTTCAAAATATGGAATTACAAAATCTGGAGTATTTACTCCATTCAAATTCAATATAATTCCTAAAATAAAAGCATACACTAAAGGAAGTCTTAATATCTTTTTAATAGATTCTATTGCTGTAAAATTTCCTTTTGCAGTAACATAAAATCCAACTGTATTTTCATATAATAAAGAAGCCAAAGTTACAAAAATAAATATATTTACAACTTGAGGTTCTAGTAAAATCATAGCTAAAGGAATTCCAAAATATCCAGTATTACCTGTACCACAAGTAAAAGCTAAAGTATTAATACTTGAATCAGTCCAATATTTTTTATACCTAATAAGAATATAAAAAGCAATGGCACTTCCAAATAAAAATATAAATATTGGTAAAAAAGCTATTTGAATATTGATTTGTATGGACATAGTTGCAAAAAATATTACAATTGGGCCTAAAATATACACTAATAAAAATGCAATAATATCTCTTCTTACTTTAAAATACTTAGCAAGGAAATATCCAATAATAATATTTAAGTATAAAGGAAAAATCTTTCCAAGGAGAATAAAAAATAAGTACATAACTTTCCTTAAAATCTGAAAGATAATACTATAGCTAAAATGAATTTAATAAGGCATAATAATTTTTTATTTTGAAGTTGTTATAAAAAGAATAAGGAAGTAAATGTGATAATAAAAATCATGGAGAGGGAGAAAAATCCAGAATAAGTTTATAATAATTACACTATGTTTATATATTTTTGTAGTAACAAATATACTTCACATTTACTTCTTATGCGGGAATTATAATAAATTTAGATGACTTTAGTATGACTTTTGACCCTCTTTTGAAAAAATTTAAAACTTTTTTTCAAATACTATTTTTTCAACCTTAATTTATTATATTGCAAATGTAAAACTGTTGCTATTGTTCTAGTATATGGTGCATCTAAACCTTGTTTTTCACAGTTTCTTATAACCACTCCACAAATATCATCAAGTTCTAAATCTCTATTATTTTTTTTATCTACCCACATTGAAGGAACTATTGATTCAAATTCTTTCATAAGCTCAAACATCTCATCAACATCACTTTCAGATATATTTACTTTTACTGCATGGGATGCTTGCCCTGCTTCTTTCATCAAATTATAAACTAAATTTGAAGTTTCATCTTTATTTATTAAAGTACCAGACTTTTCTTCAAGTAATGCACATATTGCATTTACACCATTATTTATAATCAATTTTTTCCATAATTCTAATTTTATATTATTAGTTAAAATTGTTGTAGTATTTGCATTGTCAAGTTCTATTTTTAATTTTTCTAAAAACTCTTGTGAATGTTTTGTTGGCTTTATACTTCCAAGTATAGTTTGCACTTCTCCAACTGCTTCAACAAAACCTTGTTTTATTATATGAACAGCAATTAATCTTGTAAGTCCTCCAATTATAAACTCTTTTGGTAGATAATTTGCCATTTTATCTTCATTTTCTACCCCATTTTGCAAAGAGATAAAATATGGAATTTTATTTTCATTTTTTATCCATAATGATAATTTTTCACTTACTTCATTTGTACTCATAGATTTTGTTGCAATAAATACAGCATCTATACTATTAACATCAATTGATTTTAATTCATTTATTGATATTACATCTAAATAATCTTCAAAAATAAAATCTGGATGAGTAAGTTTTAATTTGTTATTTTTTAAGTAATTTAGATTTTCACCTCTTGCTACAAACTTTACATTATGTCCTTGCATAAGTAATTTAACTCCATAAAAAGAACCGACTCCACCTGCACCTATAATAATAAAATTCATTTTTAATCCTATATCAATATTTTAAAATATATTATATACAAATTGAGTATAATTAAAATAAAAAGGGATTATTTTGATAAGACTTGGTTCAAATTCACCAACAAGAGCACTAATTTTAAAAAACTTTGGTATTGATTTTATTCAAAGTGGTGGAGAGTTTGATGAAGATAGCATAACAACAACAAATCCTAAGTCATTTTGTTATGAAGCAACTAAAGGTAAATTTGATGAATTATACAAAAAATATACAGTTAAAGAGTTACCCTTATTAGTTGCTGATAGTGTTGTTACATGCGACAATAAACTTTTAAGAAAAGCAAAAAATCTTGAAGATGCAAGAAGAATGTTAAATTTGCAAAGTCAAAATAGTACTACTATAATTACATGTATGATTTATAAATCTTTAAATCTTGAACTTATTGATATCTCTTCAACTACTTATGAATTTGATAAATTTGATGAAAAACATATACAAGAATACATAAACTCAGGTGAATGTATGGGGAAAGCTGGAGCTATTATGGTTGAGGGGTTTTGTAAACCATACATTAAAAGTGTTAAAGGTTATGAATCAACAGCAATGGGACTTTGTGTAGAAAAGTTAAAACCATTTTTATAAAGGATAAATTGTGCCACATTTAAAATTCGAAATAAACAAAAAAGTATCAGATGATATAAAAAAAGAGTTTATTTTAAAAATAGAAGATGCTTTTTCAGAAGTTATGGATACAGATAAAGGACATATTGCAATCTCAATAAATGAAGTTGGAAAATATGATATTAGTATTGGAAGAGCTGTTGATGGTGATGACATATGTTTAATGAGTTTAGATATTAGGCATGGAAGAACAATAGAACAAAGAAGAGAGTTAGCCTTGAGATTTATGGCTATTGTAAATGAACTTTTTAAAGTTGACAATAGGAATCAATATTTAACTTATACAAAACATGATGGGGAAGATTTTCATTTAATTGAAAGGTATCTTCCCTCATGGACACTAAATGAAGACTTTTTAGCTTAATCCTTGTTCTTTATGCATTTTTTTAGCTACTGTTATAGAGTTAAAAAGAGATGGCAAAAGAATCAAAGATACAGGAACAGCAGTTATTACAATAAATGATTGTAAAGCTGTAATTCCTCCTGAACCAACAGAAATTAAAATTATTGCTAAAGCCCCCATAAGTACTCCCCAAAAAACTCTTAAGTAAGCATTTGGTTCTGTACTTCCACTTACAACTACACTCATTGTATATGTCATTGAGTCACCTGTAGTTATAATAAAGATAGTCGTTAAAACTAAAAAAAGTATTGAAATAATCAAAGGGAAAGGAAGATTTTGTGTAATAGCAAGAAGTGCAGCTGGTAAATTGAAACCTTTAAACGCTTCACTAATTACTCCAGGTTCTGCAATTTCATATGATAAACCAGCTCCACCTACAATTGTAAACCAAAACATTGTTACAAGTGGTGCTATAAAAGATACTGCTAAAATTAACTCTTTTATACTTCTTCCTCTACTTATTCTTGCAATAAATATAGCCATCATTGGACCATAACCTATAAACCAACCCCAAAAGAAAACTGTCCACCAACCAAGCCAAGAAGTATCAGCTCTATATGTTGCAATTGGTATAAAATTATTAATCATATTACCAACACCTTGAATATAACTATTAATAATAAAATTTGTTGGACCTAGAATAATAATAAATGCCACTAAAAAAAGAGCTAAATATACATTATATCTACTAAGTATTTGAATACCTTTTGTTAGTCCACTAAGAGCAGATAAAGTATAAACAATAATTGCAAATACAATAATACTAGATTGAGTTAAGAAACTATTTGGTATATCAAATAATTCATGTAAGGAATATGAAATTTGTAAACCTAAAAAACCTATTGGACCTATTGTTCCAGCAGCAACTGCAATAATACAAAAACCATCTACTATTGATCCAAATTTTCCATGTATAACTTTTTCTTTAAATACAAAATAAAGAAGTGTTCTAGGTTTTAAAGGTAAACCTTTTTCATAGTGTAAATACATCAATACAATTGAAGTTAATGTTCCTAAAATTGCCCAAGCTAAAAATCCCCAGTGTACAAAAGATTGAGATAATGCATTAATAGCTTTTTGAAAGTTTGAATCAGTTTGTTCAAATATTGGAGGTGGTGTTATAAAATGTGCAATTGGTTCCCCTGCTGCCCAAAAAACACCTCCTCCTGCTAGAAGAGTACAAAGTATAATTGCTATCCACTGAAATGTACTCATTTCTGGATTATTTAACTTTCCTAAAATCACACTTCCTGTTTTAGAAAAAGCTAAATATACACCAATTAAAAAAGTTAAAAGTAATAAAACTTGCCAATATGCTCCAAAAACTTTTGAAGACCAAGCAAATCCATCATTTACTAAAGTTGATAATAGTTTTGCATCAATAAATGATATTAAAACAAATGATACTAAAAATAGCGTACTAAAAAGCAAAGTGATTTTATCTATTTTTTCTGTGTTTTGTAGATTTTGTTTGTTTACATCCACAAGTTACCCTTTATAATTTATTATGAAATTTGATAAAATACAAAAATTAATATATTTAAAATCACTTATATCAAATATTAAAATAGAATAAATTTTGAAAGTATTTAAAATTTAAGTAGTATCTTTAGAAGATTATATTTAAGGATATAAATTTTGTAATTTATAGTTTCGCGCGTATTTTAACCAAAAAAAATTATATTTGCTTTAAAAATAATAAAAAAGTAGAAAAAATTTATATTTTTTCTACTAATTGTTTTGCAGTTAATTCTAAACTCTCTTCAACTTTAGAAGTCTCACCATGGACAATAAAGTGGTCTTCATACTCAAAAGAAGTAATATCTACACAAAGTCTTGCTTCATTTACATATTCTAAAATTGCACTTGCAACTCCACTTTGTTTTTGAGAATCACTAAAAACATACCATTTGTCATATTTTGAAGCAAGTGCACTTAGCATTTTTCCATCAAGTGGTTTTACAAATCTTAAATCTAAAATAGCAATATCTTCTTTATGAAGTTTTTCTGTTTCGCAAGCTCTTGAAACTCCAGCTCCATATCCAATAAATAACTTATTTGAACTTCCATCTTTTAAAAGTTGAGATTTACCAAGCTCAAAAGGTGTTGATTCATAGCCAAGCTCTTTAAATGCACCTCTTGGATATCTAATAGCACAGGGTTTATCTAAGGTATATGAAAAGTTAATTGCTTGATGTAAAGATTGATTATCTCTTGGTGCAAAAAGAATCATGTTTGGTAAAAATCTTAAATATGAAATATCAAAAGCACCTTGATGTGTTTCTCCGTCATTTCCTACGATTCCTGCTCTATCAATTGCAAAAACAACAGGTAAGCCCATAATACATACATCATGAATTATTTGATCATATGCTCTTTGTAAAAAAGTAGAATAAATAGTGATATATGGTTTAAAGCCCTCTTTTGCCATTGCTGCCATTGAAGTTACTGCATGTTGTTCTGCAATTGCAATATCCCAAAATCTATTTGGATGCTCTTGCATTAATCTATCTATACCTGTTCCACTAGGCATTGCAGCTGTTACTCCAACTACATCATCATGTTCATTTGCTAATGCACTTAAAGCATCAGCATATACAGCAGTAGCAGACTTTGGTCCTGCTTTTTTCTTAAACTCTCCTGTTTTTACATCAAAAGGTCCAACTCCATGCCATTTCTCATTTTGACCCTCAGCAATAGCATAACCTTTTCCTTTTACTGTTTTAGCATGTACAATAACTGGTTTTTTAAGATCTTTTGCTATTTGTAATGTATCTATTATCTCTTCAAGATTATGTCCATCAATTGGTCCAATATAATCAATTCCCATCTCTTCAAAAATTACACCTGGAGTAATAAGTTTTATACTCTCTTCAATCTTTTTAGCGATATAATTAGCACCCTCTGGTAGCTTTTGTATAATGCTTTTATCTATTCTATCTCTAAGTTTTTGATAAAATTTTCCTGCTAAAATTTTACTTAAATATTTTGAAATTGAGCCAATTGGCTTGGCTATACTCATTTCATTGTCATTAAGAATTATTATAACGGGAAGTTTAATATCTCCCAATTCATTTAATGCTTCATAAACCATTCCTGCTGTCATAGAGCCATCACCTATCATAACAACAGGAACTCTTTGCTCATCGTTGATTTTAATAGCTTTTGCTGCACCTACAGCTAGGGAGATAGAAGTAGAGCTATGTCCTGCTACAAAATAATCAGCACTACTCTCTTTAGGTTTTGTAAATCCACTTAATCCACCAAATTGCCTAATAGTTTCAAACTTTTCCCATCTACTTGTCAAAAGTTTATGGGGATAACATTGATGAGATACATCAAAAATAAATGGATCATTTTGGACATCAAAAACTTTGTGCATTGCAACTGTTAATTCAACTGCACCTAATGTTGAACTAAAATGCCCTCCATTTCTGGATACTACATCAATAATTCGTTCTCTAATTTGAGTACAAAGTTCTTCTAATTCGCCTAAATCTCTACTCTTTACATTCATAACAAAATCTTCTATTTTAATTTTTTTAATACTTCATCCAATACTTTTAATACTTTCGTATTTTGTTCATCACTTCCAATAGTAATTCTTATAGCATTAACTTTATAACTTGTTAAGTCTCGAACAATTATACCTTCTTGAAGTAAATTTTGTGCAACTTCTGAAGAGTTATACATCTTATCAAACTTTATTGCTATAAAATTTGTATAACTTTCAATAAAAGAAAAACCTTTAGTTTTTGCATACTCTTCATATCTTTTCATTTGTTCAAAGTTTTTTCTTATACAATCAACTACAAACTCTTCATCTTTTAAAGCTTCAATTGCAGCTGCTAAAGATAGCGTAGTAATATTAAAAGGAGGTCTTAACTTATAAAGATTTTGAATAATCTCTTTTTTTGCAATACCATATCCAACTCTCATACCACCTAATGCATAAGCTTTTGAAAAAGTCCCAAGATAAATCACATTTGGAAACTTTGAAATAAGTTCATCAACTACAATTTTTTTCTTTTCATCTTTAAAAGCTGCATATTCATGATATGCTCCATCAACAACTACTAAAGTTTTTTCATCTATTTCTTCTAAAAATTCATAAACATCTTTAGTATCTAAGCACTCTCCTAAAGGATTATTAGGTAAACACAAAAATACCATATCAGGTTTATGCTCTTTATAAAGTTTCCTAAATTGATCTAAATTGTGCTCATCATCTTCTGTTCTAATAATTGTTGCACCTGTTTGTTTTCCATAAATTTCATACATTGCAAATGTTACATTGCTCATAAGAAGTTTTGAGTTTTTGTCACACTTTGCATGAATAGCAAACTCCAATATTTGATCACTTCCTGAGCCCATGATTATATTAGAACTTTCAACTTTAAACTTATTTGCTAAAGCTTCTTTTAATTCAAACATTGAGTCATCTGGATACATAAACATATTTTTGGCAATCTCTTGAACTTTTTTTGTAACTTTTGGTGAAGTTCCATATGGATTCTCATTTGATGCAAGTTTAATTATATCTTTTGCATCAACGCCATATTCTCTTACAACAAGTTCGATTGGTTTACCAGCTTCGTATATTTTTACATCATCTAAAACTTTATTAAATTGCATCTTTCTTCCTAATTATAAACTTCGATTTTAACACTTTAGTTTTAAAAAAAACTAAATTTTTTTATTAGATATCATCTGCTTCTTTTAGATAAGATCCTAAAAATTTTATACTCTCTTTATGTTTTGTAAATATTTTTTGTATATGTTCATCATCTTTATGACCATCAAAATCAATAAAAAAGATTGAAACACCCTCAACAATATGTGATTTAATTTTCGTAAGATTTATTTTAGCCTCGTTAAAATCAGTTAAAAACTCGACTAAAGCACCACTTTTATTTGGAAGTTTTACTAAAACAGATGTTTTATCTTTTCCACTTTTCGCATTTTCAAAATCACTAACAATAAAAAATCTTGTTCTATTATTGTCTTTATCTTCAATATTCTCAAATAAAATTGGAAGATTATACATCTTTGCTCCAACATGAGAACAAATAGCAGCACTTCCTTTTTCTTTTAATGCATATTGTACTGCTTTTGTTGTTGATTCAACAGGAATAAGTTCAACCTCATCAAGACCAACATTTTCTAAAAATTTTCTACACTGTTCAAATGCAATATCTTTTGAATAAATCTTTTTAATATCTTTAACTTTATCACATGTTGTAGCTAAAGTATGATGAATATCTAAAATAACCTCAGCAATGATTTTTAAATCATATTTAGTTAGACAATTAATAGTATCACTTACAATTCCATTTGATGAATTCTCTATTGGAACAACACCAAATTTTGCTTTTTTTGTATAAACTTCTCTAAATACACCTTTTATTGAAGCAATTGGTAAATATGAACTCATAGCACCAAATCTAGTCTCCGCAGCTTGGTGAGTAAAACTTCCAGCAGGTCCTAAAAAAGCTACATTTTCTGGTAATTCAAAATTTCTTGATATTGCAAACACTTCTAAAAAAAGTGCTTCAATTGCTCTTCTATTTAACTTTCCTGTATTAATATTATCAAGTCTATCAATAATAGCTCTTTCTCTTTCAGGTCTATAAATAGAACCCCCACTATTTGCTTTTAAAACGCCAACTTGATGAACGATATCCATTCTTTTATTAATTAAATCTAACATTTCATTATCAATACTATCAAGTCTATTTCTTAGCTCTTCTAATCCCTTTTCACTCATAAACTTCTCCCTTTTAAAAGTGTTAAAACTTCACTCATATCTTTACAAATAGTATCAGGTTTTTCTTCTTGCTTTAATGTAGGTAAGACTTCATTTGCATCTTTAATTTTACCACTTAAAACTAATACTGCTTTCATTCCAAGCTTTTTAGCTCCAAGTAAATCACCCATCATATCATCACTTATTATTGTGATTTTGTTAAAGTTATCACAATCAAGTAGTTTTCTAGCTTCATTATAAAAATTAAAACTTGGCTTTCCAACAACTTTGTAATCTTTATTTACAGCAAATTTAATCATACTCATAATTGCACCAACTCCTGGATACCTTGAGCCATCTTTAGAATAAATAGATGTTTCATGCATTCCAATTAAATCATCAGTTTTTAAAGCACACTCAATCATTTTGGAATAATCTTCATTTGTATACTCTTTTTTTATTGATACAATTAAAGTTTCTGGATTATCATATTCAAGTTCATATTCCATTTGTGTTAAAACCTTTGGAAAACTATCTTGTCCAAAAGCTGCAACTTTTCTTTTTTTTGCAACATCTTTTAAAATAACAAAAGGATCAATATAATTTTTTTCTTTTATATTAAATCCTAAATCTTTTAAAAATTGCAAAAAATCTTTACTTAATTTTTTTGTGTTGTTTGTAATTACAACATAAGGTATATTATTCTCATTTAGAAAATCTATAAACTCTATTGAACCTGCGATTGGTTTTTTATTTATATCATCAATTAAAGTACCTTGAACATCTATGAAAAACATTTTATTTTATATATTCCTCTTCAAGTGCGATTATATCTTCAAAAGTTTCTCTTTTTCTAATTAATCTATCTTTTCCATCTTCATAAGCTATTTCAGCCACTTTACCTCTTGTATTATAATTACTTGCCATTGTAAAACAGTATGCTCCTGCACTATAAATTGCAACTAAATCATCATGTTGCGTTTTTGGAAGCTGTACGTCTTTTGCAAAAAAATCACCGCTTTCACAAACTGGACCTACTAAATTACAATCGTTAAACTCTTGGTTATCATTTAAAACTTCAACTTTATGGTAAGCATTATACAAACTTGGTCTTAGCAAATCATTCATAGCTCCATCAACTATTACAAATCTTTTATTCCCATTTACTTTTTCATATAAAACTTTAGTAACAAAAACTCCAGAATTCCCAACTAAGAATCTTCCTGGTTCACAAACTACTGTAATATCTAAACCAAATAAACACTCTAATATTGATTGGGCATACTCATTTGTATCTATAAGTTTTTCATCATCATAAATAATACCTAAACCACCACCAACATCAAAAAATGATAATTCAATTTTAATAGCAGCAAGATTTTTAACTAAATCTGAAACAATTTTTACAGACTCTTTAATTGGTTCTAATTGCGTTAATTGTGAACCTATATGTAAGTGAATACCTCTTGGTTCTAAATAATCTGAATTTTTACATTGAATATACATTCTTTTAGCTGTATCTATATCTACTCCAAATTTATTCTCATGTAATCCAGTTGATATATATGGATGTGTTTTTGGATCAATATTTGGATTTACTCTTACAGATATTCTTGCAACAATATCAAGCTCTTTTGCTATTTGTTCAACTCTATTAAGCTCCGCATCACTTTCAACATTTATCATCAAAATGCCTAGAGTTAAAGCCTCTTTTATTTCACTATCAATTTTTCCTACTCCAGAAAATATTATTCTATATGCAGGTATTCCTACTTTTAAAGCTCTTTTTACTTCTCCAATTGATACACAATCTGCACCTGCACCTAAATTTGCCAAATGTTTGATAACACTTAAATTTGAATTTGCTTTTACCGCATATGCAACTAGTGATTTTCTTGCTTTAAATGAACTTTTAAGTTCATTATACTGCTTTGTTATATGATCAAAATCATAAACATAATATGGTGTTTGATATTTGTTAGCTAACTCTTTAAAATTAATACTCATTCTTTTCCCTATAATTCATAAAATTTCAATTTAAAACTTCAATAAATTCTAAATAAAAATTTCTTTTTTAAATAAATAGCAATGAAAAGTTTAGCTTAGAAATTTACTATAAGTAAAAATCCAAGCTAATATTTTTTAATAAAATACTATTTATCAGTACCATTCCAAGCAATTGATGGTCTACCATTTTCATCAAAGTTAACAGCAGGCATTCCCATTAGATTGTATCCACAATCAACATAGTGAATCTCTCCTGTTACTGCACTACTTAAATCAGAAAGTAGATACATTCCAGAGTTTCCAACTTCATCAGTTGTTACATTTTTCTTCAATGGAGAGTGTGCCTCATTCCATTTAAGCATAAATCTAAAATCACCAATTCCAGCAGCTGCTAAAGTTTTAATAGGTCCTGCACTAATTGCATTTACTCTTGTTCCATCTTTACCTAAATCTTCAGCTAAATATTTTGTAGTCATTTCTAAAGCTGCTTTTGCAATACCCATTAAGTTATAGTTTGGAATATATTTAGCTCCACCATAATAAGTTAATGTAAGTACTGAAGAGTTTTCACTTAAAAGTGGTTTTAACTCTCTTACTACTTCAATTAATGAATAAACAGATATATCCATAGCAATATCAAACGCCTCTTTAGAAATATCATAAAATCTTCCTGAAAGTCCTTCTTTTGGTGCAAATGCGATGGAGTGAACAATAAAATCAATTTTTCCCATATCTTTTTCAAGTGATTCTTTTAATGCTTTAATCTCTTCTGGTTTACTCACATCACAAGGATAAACATAATCAGCACTCCCTAATTCAGCTGCGATTGGTTCAACTCTTTTTTTTAGTGAATCATTTAAATAAGTAAAAGCAATTTGCGCGCCTTGTGCAGCACAAGCTTTTGCAATACCATATGCAATTGATTTATTATTTGCAACCCCTAAAATAACACCTTTTTTACCCTTCATAATCATCTATATATCCTTTGTTTTTTCTATAATTTCAATAAAATCTTCTTTATTCCAAGAAGCAGTTCCAATTAATGCACCATCAACATTATTTAAAGAGCAAATCTCTTTTACATTATTTACTTTTACGCTTCCACCATAAAGTAAAGGTTTAGAAATTTTCTTTTTAATAGCATTGTGTACATTAACAATATCTTCATTTGTAGCAGTAACTCCTGTTCCTATAGCCCAAACTGGTTCATATGCTAAAATTAGATTCTCATAATTTGTGTCAATTCCTACAAATTGCTCATAAATATACTCTAATGTTTTTTCCAAGCCTTGTTCTTTTACTTCTAAAGGCTCTCCTATACAATAAATAATTTTATATCCAAGCTCTTTATAAAAATTAAATTTTTCAGCTATTTGTTCTTGAGTCTCACCTAAAACATGTCTTCTTTCACTATGCCCAATTAAAATTGTTTTAATACCAAACTCATCTAATTGTGAAGTGCCAATTTCACCTGTAAATGAACCTTTTATTGTTGCATATGCATTTTGTGTTCCAAGTGTTAGGTTTGGTACTGTATTAAATCTATCAAGACTTGTAGCTGTTGGGAAAACAATTATTTCATTTTTGATACTATCTTTTTTCAAATAATCATTTACAAAAGATATAAACTCTTTTGTTGATTGCCTTGTATGGTTAGTTTTAAAATTTGATGCAATAATTACCATTTTTAACCTTCAATTACCAGTGCTTTAACACCTGGAAGAATTTTTCCTTCAATTAATTCTAAAGATGCACCACCACCTGTACTTATAAATGTCATATCATCTTCATCACCTGTAACTCTAACTAAATCAGCAGTATCTCCACCACCAACTACAGTTGTTGCATATGAACTTGCTACTGCGTGAGAAATTTTTGCACTACCTTTTGCAAATTTATCCATTTCATAAACACCCATTGGACCATTCCATAAAATTGTATGTGCATCTTCAATTGCTTGTGAAAATAATAGTGCAGTTGCTGGTCCTATGTCAAGTCCCATCCAATTTTTAGGTATTTCTTGAACTGTTGTTGCTTTAGCAAAAGATTCTTCATCAAAAGTTTCTGCAATAACAACATCAATAGGAAGATAGAATTTAACTCCTAAATCTTTTGCTTGTTCCATTATTTTAACAGCTTCTGGAATTAAATCGTCTTCAACTAAAGAGTTTCCAACTTCATAACCTAAGGCTTTTAAAAATGTAAATGCCATTCCTCCACCAATAATAATCTTATCAACTTTAGGTACAAGATTATAAAGTGCTTCTAGTTTTCCTGAAACTTTAGAACCACCAACTATTGAAACGAAAGGTCTTTTAGGTTCATTTACTATGTGATAAAAAAATCTAATCTCTTTTGCAAGTAAAAAACCTGCTGCTTTATGATTTATATCAAAATATTTTGATATCCCCTCAACAGAGGCATGAGCTCTATGAGAAACCCCAAAAGCATCATTTATATAAATATCTGCCATTGAAGCTAATGTTTTACTTAAATGTTCATCATTTTTTGTTTCACCAGCTTCAAATCTCATATTTTCAAGTAATAAAATTTCACCACTTTTTAGCTCACTAGCCATTTTTAAAGTCTCTTCACCTATTACATCTTGCGCCATTTTAATATCTTGTTTTAATAAGGTATGTAATCTTTTAGCTATTGGTTTTAAAGAATATTTTTCTTCAAATCCATCTTTAGGTCTGCCAAAATGTGAAGCTAAGATAACAGAACAATCATTATCAATACAATACCTTATTGTATTTAAAGCACTTCGAATTCTTCTATCATCTGTAATATTATTGTATTCATCAGTTGGTACATTAAAATCGCATCTAATAAATACTTTCTTTCCTGAAATATTTATATTTTTAATCTCTTGTAAATTCATTGAGTTCCTTATTTATTAGCTACAAAAATAGCCATATCAATAAGTCTTGAAGAGTAACCCCACTCGTTGTCATACCAAGTCATAACTTTGATCATATCTTCACCAATCACTTGTGTTAAATCACTTGCAATTATTGTAGAGTTAGTATTTCCAACTAAATCACTTGAAACCATCATCTCATTATCAACTGCAATAATTCCTGCAAGCTCTTTTGCTTTTGATTCAAATAATGCATTTACTTCTTCTTTTGTAGTTTTTTTACTAACTACTAAGTTTACATCAACCATTGAAACATTTGGAGTTGGAACTCTAACACTTTGTCCATGTAATTTTCCATCAAGTTGTGGCATAACAAGTTTCATAGCCTTAGCAGCACCAGTTGTAGTTGGAATCATATTAAGAGCACCTGCTCTTGATCTTCTTTTGTCTTTTTTATGTTTAACATCAAGAATATTTTGATCATTTGTATATGAATGAATTGTTGTCATTAATCCTTTTTCAATACCAAATGCATCATCAAGTACTTTTGCAACAGGACCTAAACAATTTGTAGTACAAGAGGCATTTGAAACAATTGCTTCACCTTTGTATTTATCTTCATTTACACCCATAACAAATGTAGGAGTATCATCTTTTGCAGGAGCAGACATTACAACTTTTTTAGCTCCATTATCTAGGTGTATTTGGCATTTTTCTTGAGTCAGATAAGCACCTGTACACTCTAAAATAACTTCAGCACCACACTCTTTTGTAAATGTTAATTCACTTGCATCTCTTGTTGAGTACAATTTTGCTTTAACATTTCCCATTATTAAATAATCATTTTCTACTTTTATTTCACCGTCAAATGTTCCATGAACAGTATCATATTTTGTAATATATTCTAACATTTCAGGTGTTGCAGTATCGTTTATTGCTACTAGTTCAACATCATCTCTATTAGCAATAATTCTTGCAACACATCTTCCAATTCTACCAAAACCATTTATTGCAACTTTTACAGCCATACTATACCTTTATATTTATTTGTAAATTTTAGATATTTTATCCAAAAATTGCTATAATATTATTTAATTATATACTAAAAGGATAAAATGAATGCGTATAGCAGTGTTTGGAGGTAGTTTTGATCCACCTCATATTGCACATGAAAAAATAGTTTTTAAAGCATTAGAAAAGCTTGATGTAGATAAATTATTTATTGTGCCAACATATTTAAATCCTTTTAAGGCTGATTTTCACTTAGAGCCAAAGAATAGATTTTTGTTATTGAAAAAACTTTTTGAAAATGAAAACAAAGTAGAAATTTGTGATTTTGAAATTATGCAAAATAGAAAAGTTCCTTCATATGAAACTATCTCATATTTAAAAAAATCTTACGACTTATCTAAAATATATTTAATTATTGGAAGTGATAATTTTAAAAATTTAGAAAAATGGTATAAAATAGATTCATTAAAAAATGACGTAGAATTCGTTCTTGCAAAAAGAATTGGCTTTTTAAATGAAAATTTAGATAGTATAAAAACTTTAAACATAGATATTGATATTAGTTCAACTAATTTAAGAAACAATATCGACTTAAAATACATCCCAAAAAAAATACAAAATGATGTAAAAACATTATTTAAAACCAACAAAAAAGGCAATTAAATTGAACAAAACGATTGAAAAAATAAGAGATATTCTTAATGAAAAAAAAGCAGAAAACATTGAAGTTTTAGATTTAAGACAAAAAGACTACATTGTTGATTATGTAGTTATTGCAACTACATTAAACTCAAAACATGCTTTCTCTTTATTAAATTACTTAAAAACAGAATTAAAACCAGATGGTGAAGAGTTTTTAAGAGTTGATGAAGATGATGATTGGACTATTATTGATTTAGGAGATGCATTTATTCATCTTATGAGTGAAGCACATAGAGAAAAATATAATTTAGAAGAGTTTTTAGAAGAGTTAAAACAAAGCAAAGAGTAAAAATACTCTTTGCTATTCTTGTCCTGTAAGAAGTCTATTATAATTTCCAGTGGCATGTTTAGCACCACCCATATTACCTGTAAGTATTGCATATCCTACGATAACTATGAAAATTAAAATAAACCATTTCATTACATAATCTCCTTCGCCTTTATTCCTAAAAGATTTAAAGTAACTTTTATAGTAAGTGCTACTAAACTTAATACTTTTAAATATTTATTTTGTTCATCTGAATCAATAATTTTATAATCATTATAAAACTTATGTACTGATGAAGCAAGAGAATTTAAATAATCTGTTACTTTTTGCATATCTCTTTTAACAAATGCTTCTTGTAGAATTGATGGTAAAAGAAGTGATTCATACACTAAATTTATAGCATCTGCGTTTAATCCATCAAAACTTTCACCTACTACATCATCAAAAGTTAAATTTGCTTTTTTAAAAACTTGATTTATTCTAGCATATGAATAATTAATATAAAAAACGGGATTTGAACTATCTTGATTTTTTAAGATATCTAAATCAAACTCTAAGTGAGTATCACTTTTTTTAGTTAAAAATACAAATCTTAAGGCATCAGAACCAATCTCTTGTGATATATCACTCATCAAAATTACATTTCCTGCTCGTTTACTCATTTTATAAGGTTCTCCACCTTTAAGCAACTGAACCATTTGAGATAAAAGCACTTCAAGTTTTGAAGAATCATTTCCTAAAAACTCAATTGCAGCTTTAACTCTTGTAATATATCCATGGTGATCTGCACCCCAAATATTTATATATCTATCATATGCTCTATCATATTTATTTTTATGATAAATAATATCGCCAGCAAGATAAGTAGGTATTTTATTGTCTCTTACAACAACTCTGTCTACATCATCTCCAAACTGTGTTGATTTAATCCAAAGTTTTTCATCTTTTTCATATAAAGAGCCATTTTTTTCTAATAACTCTTTTGTTTTTTCCCAAGATGAATATAAAGACTTTTCACTAATATAATTGTCAAATTCAATTCCTATATCAGCCATATCTTTTTTAATAATTTCTAAAACTTTATCTTTTGCAAAATGTGCAAGTTCAAGATATCTTGATTCATCATTAAAAATTTCTGTTCCAAACTCTTTTTGAACATCTTGTGCAATATCAAAAAGATAATCGCCTCTATAATATTTTTCTGGATACTCAACTTCTTCTTTTAAAATTGATTCTTTTCCTGCTAAGGCTAAAGATAAACCTAATAGATCCATTTGAGCACCAGCATCATTTACATAATACTCTGTTGTAATATCATAACCTAAGTGTCTTCCAATTCTAGCTAATGTATCACCTGCAATTGCTCCTCTAGCATGTCCTATATGTAATGGACCTGTCGGATTTGCACTTACATACTCTAAAAGAATCTTTTCATTTACATTTTCTTGTTTTGCGTATTCATCACCCAAAGACAATGACTCTTCACAAAGTTTTTGCAAAAATGAAGATGAAAGTTTAAAGTTAATAAAACCTTTTACAGCTTCAACTTTTTCAAACATTTCACTCTCTTCAAATTTTAAAGCAAGTTCATTTGCGATTATCACAGGAGATTTTTTCAACTCTTTTGCTAAAGAAAAAGCAACTGGAGTGGCAAAATGTCCCAATGTTATATCTTTTGGTTTTTCAAGTACTACATCTTTTTCTAATACTTCTTCAATATAATTTTTAACTATTTTTTGCAATCTATCATCTCTTTTTTATACAGTTTTAGATTCTTCTTTTTTTTCTTCTTTTTTAGCTTCACTTTTTTTATCTAATTCATCAACTTTATCAGTGCTTGCAACTTCTTCGTCTTCGTCATCTTTTACTGCTTTTTTGAAGTTTTTAATCCCACTTCCTAAACCTTTAGCTAGTTCTGGTATTTTTTTACCTCCAAATAGTAATAATACTACTAATGCAATTAAAATCCATTCTACTCCACCTGGCATACCCATCGTAGACTCCTTATAATTTTTTACTGATTATATCTACTTAATACTTAAAAATTTTATTTAATTTCTTATATCTACTTTTTATAATATTTTTTTGCTATGTTTATAAAATTAGTATTTTATTTTAATAAAAAATATTACAATTATTACAAAAAAACAATAATTATAAGAAAATAAATATTTAATAATTTTACTCTTAAACTATAATAAATAATATATCTCTTTTCATTTACTAAAAATAAATTATTTTTTACTAAAAATTAAATATTATTTATCCTAAAGTTCTATTATTAGCACTTGATTATAAAAATAAATAAAAAATTTATTATATTTTTGGTTTTACACAATCCTTACAAACGACTACTCTGTCATATATATGTCACTTAAAAGTCAAATAAAATGACTTTTTTTTTATAATAAAATTATGAGTTAAGAATAATAGAAAAAAGCATTTTTTTTTGATTTTAGTCATTATTTATTTACTTTTTTTTGATATAATACTTTCTTATTTAAATTATTAATTAATTTGTATTATTTAACTATACAATATATAATATTTGTTATATTTTCTTTAGTTAAACTGTAAGACGATTTAATGAAATACCAAAAAGGCAAAATATGGAAATTTATGAAAGAATCAATCAAATATTAAAAGAAAAAAAACTTACAAAAAAGGAATTTGCTGCTAGATTACTTGCTGTAAATCCAAAAGTTAATAGAATAGGTGAAGCACCATCTGTGTCTTCAATATATGCTTACTTAAATGGAACATCATCAATAAAAGCTGATTTTATACCTTATATAGCAGAAGCATTAAATGTGGCAGAACAAGAGTTATTTGAAGATAATTCAAATAGTAGAAGTAGATATTTAAAGTATATATTAAAAGATTTGTCAAAAAATGAACTTGAATTAATAAAAAATAGAATTGAAGATTTATGTCATTGGGAACAAGAGATGACTAAACAAGTTGAAAAAATATATACTTATAAAACAAATAAGGATAAAATTGATGAGCTTATTTCATTACTTCCTTATATGCCAGATGCATTATATGATAATGTAGTTAAAAAAGTAAGAGAGATAAAAGATTTTACAGATAGCTACTAATGATTAAGAAAAAACTGTAAAACCTTGTACCCAAAAGCTGCAGCGAATATAGTACCAAAAACATTTAAAGCTATATTTGCAACAGCAATTATAAAAGAACTTTGAAAAAGAAAAAATGTTTCAATTGCAAATGTAGAATAAGTAGTTAATGCTCCTAAAAAACCTGTAGTTAAAAACATTTTTAAATTATCATTTAAATTATAATGAGCAAAAACTGCAAAAACTAAACCTATTAAAAAACTTCCTAAGATATTTACAACTAATATTCCTAATGGAAACTCTAAAGGAATATACTTATTAGTAAAATGTACAGTGTATGCTCTAGCAACTGCTCCAATAAATCCTCCAAAACCTATTGCTAAAACAGCAGGCCAATTAAAACTCATTTTTTGACTTTTCTTTTAATATTTCATTCATTTTTAATTCAGTTTGTTTAAACCAATCAGTATCATTTGAAGCTTGAACAGGTTCAAGATAAATCACTTTTACAATACCTGGATTACATGTAAGTTTTTTTGAGTCTAGTATCTTTCTTGTGTTTAACATAACAACAGGTTGAACTCTTAATTTTAATTTATTTGCAACCATCTTTGCACCACTTTTAAAAGGAAGTATAGTTTTTCCATCTGTTCTTGTGCCTTCTGGAAAAATTGCTATTGGTCTTCCTTTAGATAATCTATCTTTTGACTCTCTTAATAGTTTAACAAGTCCAGCTTTATTCTCTCTGTCAATAGATATCATTCTTGGAGCTTTTATGATATGTCCAAAAAAAGGTAAATCAGTAATCTCTTTTTTAGCTACCCATGCTAAGTTTTTTGAGTGTATATATTCCATTACTATAATATCTAATAAACTTTGATGATTTAAAATAACCATATCACATGTTTCGTCTAAAGAACCCTCTTCTTCTAATTTTATTCCAAGAAAAAACATTTGAAATTTCATCCATATTTTTATTACTTTATGTGTATGATTTCTAAATAAATACATGAAAAATATTGTAACTGCAACTGTTAATGAAAATTGTATAACAACTAAGAGTGCTCTAATTCTTGACAAAACTATCTTCCTTTACCCATCCAATAACTTTATTACTGTTATTATTGAACATTACTTTTATAAATTCATTTTTTTTATTTAATATTTCAACTTTTTTAAAATTATCTAATTGATAAAAAATTGTTGATTTATTTGTTGGTAAAATATATATCATAGTATTGTTCTTTAATACAGCATGCTTATTAGGCATTAGATATAATATTGCTATTATAATCAAAATCAGAAGAATTAATAAATAAGTTTTTTTTCTTTTCCAAATAAATAAAATAATAAAAATCAGTAAAAGTGCCAATAAAGCAACTTTTTTATAAAGCTCAAGATTTGAACTATTTGGGTTTAAATCAGTTTGAGTACTTACTAACTCATTTTCTAACTCTAAAGGTATTGATATTCTTTCAAAGCTTTTTGATGAAGTATTAAAATAAGTAAAATTTAATCTCTTTTTATGAATAGGAGCTACAATATAATATAATAAATGCTGTTCTGGATATTCATCTTCAATACTTGAAATACCTTGATCTTTTGAAAAATCATTTAAATAAAAATCTTCTAAATTTGAATATTTTGCATCTATATCAATAATTGTTAATAACTCATTATTATTGTATTGTTTAGTTTTATATGTATTTAAAACTAACTCTTTTGCAATAACATTTGAAAAACTATTATCTCCTTTTGCTAATTTAGAAAATCTAATATCTTTTGGCTTTAAATATGCAAAATCAATTAATTGATCATTTTTATATAACAATACTTGAAATGTTGGCATTATAAAATCTTGCTCATAAGCTTTAAAATAGTATATGTTTTCAAAACTATTATTATCTACAGCCATCCAAGCTTGTTTTGGATTTAAGACATTCATATTTTTTGAATCAGCAAATCTTGTCTCAATTCTATCAAAATCATCTGTAGTAATTAAAGCTTTAATACTAATTTCAAATCTTTGGTTCTTATATATATTTTGAGGAAATTCTAAATAAGATAAATATAAATTTTTTGACGCAGGGACTGTTTTAACACTCTCTTCATTTAAGTAATCAAGACCATTAGAAGAAAATGTATCATCTTCTACTTGTGTATTTAATTGTTTATAAACATCTTCTTGAAAAACTGAACTCTCTTCATTTGTAAAAGTAGTATTAGCAAATATAATTTGTATAGTAAGTAATATTAGCAGTATTATTTTCATATTATTTTCTCTTTTAAGTAAAAGTAGTAGAAATATCTACTACTTTACTTTATTTAAAAAAGCCTTGTAGCATTCTTATTCCATCATCTCCACCAAGTAGTTGTTCTATTGCTCTTTCAGGATGGGGCATAAGTCCAAATATATTCTTTTCCTTATTACAGATTCCTGCAATTTGAGAAACAGAACCATTTAGATTTTGTTCATTTCCATCTTTTTCACAATATTTTAATAATATTTGATTATTTGATTCTAACTCTTTTAATCCTGTTTCATCAATAAAATAGTTTCCATCATGATGTGCAACGGGAATATTAACTATATCACCAATATTTAACTCTTTTAAAAATACATTATCATTATTAATAACTTTTAAATAGTTAAACTTAGAAATAAAATGTAAAGAGTCATTTCTTTTCATAGCACCAGGAAGTAAGCCTGCTTCTAAAAGAATTTGAAAACCATTACAAATACCTAAAACTTTACCACCATTTGAAGCATATTCTTGTACTGCATTCATAATATTTGCAAATCTTGCAATTGCACCACTTCTTAGATAATCTCCATATGAAAATCCACCAGGTATTACTAAAAGATCAGTATTCTCTGGTAAAGTTGTATCTTTATGCCAAATAATTTCTACATTACACCCAAGTTTTTCAAAGGCATATTTTGTATCATATTCACAATTTGTTCCGGGAAATTGTAATACTGTTACATTCATCATAATTAACCTACAATTTCAATTTCATAATCTTCTATTACAGTATTTGCAAGCAGTTTCTCACACATATTTGTAACTTCAGCTTTTGCAATTTCTTTGCTTGAAGAATTAAGTTCAATAACAATTTGTTTACCTATTCTTACATCTTTAACTACTTCTTTGAACCCCAATGTATCTAATGCATGATGTGTTGCTTTACCTTGATCATCTAAAACACCTTGTTTTAATGCCACATTTACAATTGCTTTCAAATTCTATCTCCCTAATTATTTATTTAAAATTCTATTTAATACTTGAGTATAGGCAACTTTTAGCCCACCTTTACCTTGTCTAAATCTATCTTTATCTAATGATTCACCAGATTCTATATCCCAAAATCTGCAATTATCAGGACTTAATTCATCTATTAAAATAATATTACCATTTTTATCTTTTCCAAACTCTAATTTAAAATCTACAAGTTTTAATCCTTTTTCAAAAAAGAAAGGTTTTAATATATCATTTATTTCTCTTGCAACTCTTCTAATTTTGTCTAGTTCATCTTGGTGTTTAACTAAACCTAAAATTAATGCATGTTGGTCATTTAATTTTGGATCTCCTAAAGCATCATTTTTATAATCAAACTCTACTAAAGTAAATGGTAATACTTTACCATTATCAATTCCTAAATTTTTACTTAAAGATCCTGTTGCTATATTTCTTACAATAACTTCAATCTTTATTACTTCACAAGATTTATGAAGCATATTATTATCATCAAGCATTTTTACAAAGTGAGTTTGAATTCCTTTTTCATTTAATAGTTCAAAAAGTGCACTTGAGATTTGGTTATTTAAAGCACCTTTTCCCTCTTCACTTGATTTTTTTTCTCCATTAAACGCTGTTAAATCATCCTTAAATTCAGAAACAAGAAAATTTTCATCTTCTGTTTTCCAAATTTTTTTCGCTTTACCCTCATATAAAAGTTCTGTCTTAGTCATTTTATTCCTTCTATTTCATAATTATTAAACTTTTTAAAATATTAATAGCTGAATTGATTTGATTATCATTTTGTATATCTTTTTTTGTAATAATCTCTTCTTTCTCTTTATCTTCTTCTTTCTTTTCTACTTTTTCTTTATCTTTTCCAGATTTTACTTCTTTTTTTGTTTTTTTATCTTCAACTTTTTCAAGCTCTTCTTCTAAATGTTTTTTTAAGTCTGCTTCTTTTATTTGAAAATCATTTGAAGGCTCAGTTACAGTTTTTCCTGCAAATGCAATAATATCAGGAGTTATTCCTTTTGCTTGAATAGTTCTTCCACTTGGTAAATAATATTTTGCTATTGTAAGCTTAATATTTTCACTTCTATCTTTTACTATTGGTAATACTGCTTGAACTGAACCTTTTCCAAAAGTTTTTTCTCCTACAATAATTGCTCTTTTATGATCTTGTAAAGCACCACTTACAATCTCACTTGCACTTGCACTTCCTGCATTTACTAAAACAACCATTGGGACATCAGTTAAAGTATTTGTATATTTTGCATAAAACTTTTCTTCATCACTTGCATCTCTACCTTTTTGAGATACAATTACACCTGAATCAACAAAAAGATCTGTTACTGATATAGCTTGTGCCAAAAGACCACCAGGATTGTTTCTCAAATCTAAAACTATACCTTTTGTTTTAGTATGTTTTTTTATAATATCTTTTAGTTTATCAGTCACTTTTTTATCAAAACTTGCAATTCTTAAATATAATAAATTATCATCGATTTTTTTTGAAAATACAGATTGCACTTTAATTATGTCTCTTACTATTGTTATTTTAAGAGGTTTATTTTCACCTTTTCTTACAACAGTCAAATTAATTTTAGTTTTTGGTTTTCCTCTCATTAATCCTACAGCATCATTTAAAGTCATATTTAATGTTGATTTATCATCAATTTTTAAAATTATATCTCCAGATTTTATTCCAGCTTCATATGCAGGTGTTCCATCAATTGGTGATATAACAGTTAATGCTGAGTCTCTCATTCCTACAGTAATTCCCAAACCACCAAATTCACCATTTGTTTGAATTGACATCTCTTTTGTAGATTTTTTATCCAAAAATGATGAGTGAGCATCTAATTCTTGCATCAAACCTTTTATTGCTTTATTTACAATCTCTTGAAGTTTAACATCATCAACATAGTATTTTTCAACTGTACCAATAACTTGTGTTAGTTTAGTTAATGATTCAAATCTACTTTGCGTTAGCTCCTCACTTTTTTCTTTTGCAAATAAACCATGCGAAAGTACTAAAGCAAAAGATGAAGCCAATAGAAATTTTTTCATTATTAACCTTTCATTTGTATAAGACTTGTATTATATTCAAACTTTTATAAAAGTAAGGTTTTATGAAAATTTTTGTAACATATTGATTAATTTTTTTAAAGGAAATTTATGAGTTTAAAAGAGAATGTGGATTTTGTTAAAAATGAACTAAATAGTGAAGAAAAATTTCTTGAAAGTTTTGTGAAAATTGAGAGATTTTATAAAAAAAATAAAGCACTAATAATTACAGCTATAATAGTTGTTGTTGTAGCTATTATTGGATTTAGTGTAAAAAACTACATTGATAATGAAAATAAACTAAAAGCAAATATTGCTTTTAACAAATTTTTAAATGATGTAAACAATCAAGAAGCATTAAAAACATTAGAAGAAACAAATAAAAAACTTTACAATATGGCACTATATTTAAAAGCTAAGAAAAATGGTCAAACAGCTGATGTTAACGTACTTTTTTTCAATAGTTTAAGTAAATATCAAAAAGCTTTAAAAGAGCAAAGTATTGAAAAGTTAAATGATGTTTCAATGGATCCAAATTTTTTATTAAAAGAGTTTGCAATTTTCAATAAAGCATTAATTGAAGCAAAAGATGGAAAATATGAAGATGCAAAGATTACTTTAAAACTTATTCAAAAAGAGTCAAAAGCATATGAATTAGTGAAAATTTTAAATCACTATTTACTTACAAAATAGAAGGAAAAATCTATGAAATATTTCTTAATACTACTAACATCTCTTATAATTTTTACTGGTTGTTCTAGTAAAAAATATTTTGAAGTTGATGATACTTTAGGTGATTATGAATCAAATAGCGCTTCATTAAATGACAATATAAAATCATTTAACAAAGTTGGAGCAACTTTAGATAATGGTGAAATCATAACAAAAAAAGGTGTTTCAAATTTTCAACTTCCAGAAGGATTTGAATTTATAAATTTAAGTGAAGACACTGTTATTTCTACAAACTATTTAAATAAGATTTTATTAAATAAAACAGAACATGAATTTTCAACAGGAGTTGTTGCTGCAACATTAAAAGATAATATTTTAGCATTAGTATTTATGGATAACTCAATTGCTCTTTATGATATTAACACTAAAAATATATTAATGAAAGAGTATTATTCAAAATCTTTAGCAAATGATACAAGAATAGCAAATCCTTATTATATGGGAAGTCTAATTTTATTCCCAACATTAGATGGAAAAGTAATTGTTGTTTCTGCAAAATCAAACAAAGTTATTAGAACTATTGTTGTTGATGCAAATAGTAAATTTAATAATATAATATTTCTAGATGTTGTAAATGATACATTAATTGCTTCTAGTTCAAATAAAGTTGTATCTGTTGGAGCTGGAGTTGTAAATTTAAAAGAGTATAACATTAGAGATATAATAGCGCATAATCAAGATATTTTTATAGCAACAATTGACGGTCAAATAATAAAAACTGACATATCATTAAATATTCAAGATAGAAAAAAATATAAATATGCGAAATTTTATGCCCTAGCATATGGAAGCTCTCTTTATGCACTTGAATCACAAGGTTATTTAATCAATATTAGTAATGATTTTAAATCTGATAAAATTTATGACTTTTCATTTGATAATGAAGAAAATGTTATTGCAATTGATAATATTATATATCACAATGATGAGTATTTTATAGTTAAATAATCTAGTCTTTAAAACTATTTCTATATCTTTTCTTTAGTGAAAAGATTATAGAATAGCTATAATATAAATAAAGGCTTAGAGATTGGAAACTTCAAACTTCGATTTTAATTTTTCTACAACAAATAATAAAATTGAACTTTTAGGAAATTTAAATAAATCATCCCTTCCAAAACTTATCTCTTTTATAAATAATAATTTAAAATATACAATTGATTTAAAAAAACTTCATCATGTAGACTCTTGTTCACTTATCTATTTAATTTCACTTGAAAAACAAGGAAGTATCCTAATAAATAATAAATTCAAAGATTTATATGAACACTACAAAAGATACTACTTAGATGAGATTCCAAAAGAAAAAGGCAATAAAAATTTTATAGAAAATATAGGGAAAACTACATATAAAAATCTTCAAGAGTTAAAAGTGTTTATTATTTTTTTAGGTGAACTTTTTTATTATTTTTTCTATTCTTTAATAAAACCTAATAAAATAAGATTTAAAGAGATGCTAAAATATATTGATGCTTCAGGAATTGGTGCTTTAGGGATCATAACTCTTACTTCTTTTTTAGTAGGAATAGTTATTGCTTATCAAGGCGCAGTTCAACTTGAAAAATTTGGAGCAAATATTTTTATAGTAGAAATGATTTGTATCACTATGTTTAGAGAGATTGCTCCATTATTAACAGCAATTGTTATTGCAGGTAGAACAGCTAGTTCTTATACTGCACAAATTGGTGCTATGAAAATAACAGAAGAAGTAGATGCTATGAAAACAATGGCTTTTGAACCTACAATTTTCATAACATTACCTAGAGTATTCGCACTTTTTATATCACTTCCATTATTGGTATTCTTTGCAGATGTAATAGCTGTTGGCTCTGGCATGATTGTAGCTTATATAGATTTAGATATAACATATGCTGAGTTTATAAATAGAATGTATGAAGAAGTAGGTATTAAACATTTTTTAATAGGAATTATTAAATCAATATTTTTTGGAATAGCAATAGCAATAATTGGATGTTATAGAGGTTTTCAAGTAAGAAATAATACAACAAGTATAGGAAAATATACTACAAAAAGCGTAGTAAATGCTATTTTTGTAGTAATTGCACTAAATGCTATTTTTTCAGTAATATTAACAGAAAGTGGTCTTTAATGAATGTAATAAAAGTAAGAAACTTATATACAAGTTTTGATAAAAATGTAATTCATAATAATATTAGTTTTGATATCAAAAAAAATGAAATTTTTGGTATTTTAGGAGGTAGTGGATCTGGAAAAACTGTCCTAATTAAACAAATTGTAATGTTACAAAAAATACAAAAGGGTGAAATTATATTTTTAAATGAGAACCTAAGTAATTTAACTTTAAAAAAAGAAGAAAATTTAAAATTACAATTTTCATATCTTTTTCAATTTGGAGCTTTATACTCTTTTTTAAATGTTCTTGAAAATGTTCAAGTTATTCTAAAAGAGTACACAAAACTTCCAAAAGATTTAATAACTAAAATTGCTTTAACAAACTTAAATATGGTTGGTCTTGATATAAGTAGTGCATATTTATATCCATCACAATTAAGTGGAGGTATGAAAAAAAAAGTTGCACTTGCAAGAGCATTAGCAAATCAACCAAAAATACTTTTTTTAGATGAACCAACTAGTGGATTAGATCCATCAAGTACTATTCAATTTAATGATTTGATAAAAAAATTAAAGAACACATTAGATTTAACAATAATAATAATTACCCATGATTTAGATACAATTAAATCAACATTAGATAGATTTATAATATTAAAAGATACAAAAATACATTTTAATGGAACACTTACTCAAGCTTTAGAGAGTAAAGATAAAATTACAAGAAGTTTTTTAACATTTAAAAAGGATTCTTATGCAAACAAGAATTAATTTTTTTAAAATAGGTACTTTTGTAATAGTACTATTTGTCCTTATGTTAATTTTTATATTTTGGTTAGGGAAATATGCATTTGTAGTTACAAAACAAGATAGTTATATGATCTATTTTAAAGAATCTGTATCAGGATTAAATATTGACTCTCCTGTTAAATTTAAAGGAGTACAAGTTGGAAAAGTAGAAAACATATCAATTAATCCTAAAAATTCCCAAGAGATAAAAATAAAAATTTCTGTAATAGAAAATACGCCTATTAAAAAAGATAATTATGCAACTTTGGGAACGCTTGGATTAACTGGATTAAAATATATTGAATTAAAAGGTGGAAGTAAAGATTCTAATCTTATACAAGAAAATAAATATAATGAAAGAGTAATTAATTCAAAAATCTCCGTTTTAGGAAACTTAGAAAATTCAAGCAAAGATATCTCAAAACAACTTACACAATTGCTTATTCAAACAAGAATACTTTTTAGTAATGAAAATATAAATAATTTTTCAGAATTACTAAATGCTAGTAAACAAACAGCAGTTAATACTCAAGAAATAACACAATATATAATTAATAATGAAAACAAATTAACACAAATTCTAAATAATTTAAATGATTTATCAATTACGAGTAAAAGTTCTTTTAATAATATGTCTGATTCTGCAAATAGTGTTAAAGAATCTGCTCTTAAAGTAATGGAACTCTCACAAAAAGTATTAAATGAAGTAGAAAAAGGTTCTTTTGATTTAAAAACTATTTCTCAATCAACTATTAATAATTTTAATGATGTTTTAAATCAATTTGAAAATAGTTTGATAAAAAGTGAAGAGCTAATAGAACAATTAAAAGAAAATCCAAGTGATATTTTATTTAAGAAAAATAAGCAAAAACTTGGACCAGGAGAATAAATGAGATCAATTACAATATTATTAATAAGCCTAGTTTTATTTACAGGATGTAGTTTAAAAGATCAATCTTTATCAAATAATAATTTTTTAATAAAATTTGATACAAATTATAAAGCTTTAAAAAATACTAAAAAATATATAAAGATAAATAAAGTCAAAGTAAACAATACTTTTAATAAAACTTATATTTTCTATAGCTACAAAAAATATAAACTAGATAAATATTCAAGAAATAATTGGAGTGATATACCATCAAATATGATTTATCAAGAACTTAAATTAACTTTTAATAAATCAAATTTATTTAATAACTCTAATTTATCAAATGCAGATTACATTTTAAATACGAATATATTTGAAATATATAATAAAATTGAAAAAAATGGTGCTTATGCAGTTTTAAATTTAAATTTTGAACTTATTAATACTAAAACTAAAAAAAGTTCATTTTACAATTACAATAAAGAAATTAAATTAGAAAAAAACACTCCTTATGATTTTGTAGTTACAGTAAATAATGCTTTTTCTATTATTCTTGAGAAGTTCTTAAAAGATCTTGAAAGTAAGACTTTTAAGAATTAAAATTTTTATTTGCAATATTTTCAATAAAAACAGTTGCATATGATCCTTTAGGTAGTATAAAGTCTATTAAGCACTCTTGAGTAGCTTTGTTATACTTTATATTATTAATCTTTACAAAAACAAGAGCATCTCTTCTGTAGCCTTTTTCATAAATACTACTATCATCAAATCTCTCTTCAATTTCTCTTGATTTTAAAGTTGCTTTAAAGACTTTTCTTCCAGGAAGTAAACCAGTTGGACAAACTACTTTTTTATCAAAATTTTCTTCTAAAGTTGAAGTTATTTTTGATGATGTAAAAAATTTATCTTTTTTTAAATCATGAAAGACATCTCCATCAATAAGTTTAAACTTATCTTTTTGCAAACTTATTCTTTTAACTAACCATGAATTAAAAAATGCACTTTGATATGCAGATATAAGCATTTTTTCTAATTTTCTATCTTTTATATGAAGATTTCCTGAAACTAATTGCTTAGCTTTTTCTATATTTTCTTCAATATCCCTTCCAAATCTTTGAAAACCAAAATAGTTTGCCATACCAGTTTTTTTGATATTTTTAATACAATTTTGAATCAAAATTAATGTATCAAAATCTACTTTTTTAAGATTAATTTTAAATCTATTGCCTTTTAAATCACCAATATTTAACTTCTCTTTGTGTAAATATGTTTCTAAAATTTGAACTTTTTTGTGCTTAAATTTTTTAATATCTTTTGAATACCTTTTTGGAATAGATATATATTGTGTAGTTGTAGCATTTTTATCTTTTAAACCTGCATATCCTACTTCATTTTTATCTATTCTCAAAAAATTAGAGATTAAATCTATTAAGTCCCATGTGCCTAAATTTACTTTTTTTATTTTCAAAATTAAGAAATTACCTTTTAAAGTGAATTCAATTGGCATTTCTTCTACTATAAAATCATTCTCATTTTGAAAAAAATCAAAATTTAGACTTTTATGATTTTGAAAATAGACTCTTTTAATCATATTTCTTATTTACCTTTAGCTTGTTCAGCTTCAAAAGCTGTTCTACATTCAGTACAATACTTTGCATAAGGTTTTGCTTTTAACCTTCCAAGAGGTATAACAACTCCACACATATCACATATCCCATAGCTTCTATCTTCTACTTTTTTTAAAGCTAATTCAATCTCTTCTAACTCTTTTAAATGGTGGTTAGCAATCATACCTTCTGTAAATGAATCAGACACAACTTCAGCATAATCAAGATCATCTTTTACATCTTGACCTTTTAGTAAATCAATATTTTCTCTACTTCCCAAAATATTTTTTAAAAGTTTTTCTTTTCTATCAAGTAAAATAACTTTTAATTCGTTAATCTGTTTTGTGTTTGGCATGACAGCCTCCTTAACTTATGTTAAACTATTATATAGTTTTTATTATATATTATATCTTTTTATTATAATAATTTATCAAAAATTAAGTATCGAAAAAAGTAAAAACTCTGTTCCTACCATTTTGTTTTGCTTTATATAATGCTTTATCTGCTTCATTAAAAATTTCAATTTTATTTTTTAATAAAAGCTTTTCGTTTATTTGTTTTATTCCTACACTAATTGTCAATCTTCTATAAAAACTAAATTCATGTATAATATTTAAGTTATAAATTGCTTCTTTTAGTTTATTTGCTATTATCTTTGATACATTATGTCTATTTATTGCAACAAGAATTGCAAACTCTTCGCCACCTATTCTAAATACATAATCACATTTTCTTAAATTTAATTTTAAAGTTTGTGCAACATCTTTTAATACTTCATCACCTTTAGAGTGTCCATAATTATCATTATATTGCTTGAAATAATCAATATCTACAATCATTAAAACAAATTTTTCATTGTATTTTTGGAATTTTTTATAATATTTTTTAAATATTTTATTAAAATATCTTCTATTATATATTCCAGTTAACTCATCAGTGATTAGTTTTTCTTTTATTTTTTTATTAGTAGTTATATTATTATAAATAGCAGTATAACTTTCAATATTGCCATTCTCATCACAATTTGGAGTAATAGTATTTTCTACCCAAAATGACCTTCCATCTTTTGTTTTATTTTTTAACTTTCCTTTCCATGTTCTATTTAAAGTAATCGTTTCCCATAAATCTTTGTATTTATCATCATTATTATTATTTGGATGTTTTAATATATTATGCTTTTTACCAACTAACTCATTTTTATCATATCCAGTTAATTCACAAAAAGCATCACTGCACTCTTTAATTATTCCTTCTTTATTTGTAATACTAATTAACTGCTTGTTTATTATTTCATTATAATGATTTATTTTCTTTTCTTTCTTTTTTGCTTGTGTAATATCTTTACCCTCACAAACAAGATATATTACTCTATTTTCATCATAAACAGGTTTTATAGTAAGTTCAATATAATACTCATCTAATACTTTTTTTTCACTATGAACCAAAAATCCCTTACTTGCCTTCTTAAGATCTTTTTTTATAATTTGTTTTTGACTCTCATCCCACCAGTTAGTGTCCCAAAACTTTTTATTAATAATTTCCTTTTCATCTTTATTAATAAATTCTAATGCAGTTTTATTTGCTTTAATTAGTGTACCATTTGGTTTAAGTAATGCTATTAAATGTACAGAATTATCATAAACTGTTTTTATTATTTTATTTGTATAAAAAAGGTTCTTTTTTAAATTTACCTCTTTTGTTATATTTGAAATATATGAGCATATATGATTTTCATTTATTTTATTATCATAAAACTTTTTTCTTATTTCTTTAATCCAAATATAATTACTATTTTTAGTTAATACTCTATAAGGTGACAATTCAATTTCATTAGAAAACTCTAATTCTTTTATCTCATCTTTTATTAATTTATAATCGCCTTTATGAATAATTTTTTCAAAAGAAAAATTAGAGTCTAAAACTTCTTCTAATTTATACCCTAATAAAGTTGTAACATTATTCGTAATATATTCAACTTTGCTACTATTACCTTTAAATTTTATAAAAAGTGTTGGACTATCATTAAAGTATTCTAAATATCTATTTTGCATTGTTACTCTAAAATTAACTTATAGCCTACACCAGACAAATTCATAATTAATTCTTTTGAAGATTTTTTTCTTAATGATTTAATTACAGTACGTAAATTATTTAAACTAGTATTCTCACTATTATTAATTGATATTGCTTGAAGTAACTCTTCATATGATAAAATTTTGTTTGAATTATTTATAAAGTATTCTAATAACATAATTTCTTGATTAACTAATGAAATTGTTTTATTATCTTTTAAAAGAACTTTATTTTTAAAATTATAAGAAAAACCATCAGATAAATATAAATTTTCATTTGACTCTTCTTTTTTTGTTTCTTTATCTAAAATATCAAAAAACTCTTCCACTTCTTTTATATTGTGCTCTTTCATTTTATTTATTATTCTATTTAATTTATCATTATCTATTTTTTGTTTATACGCATATTCAATTTTTTCTAATAATTGCATTATATTAATTGGTTTTGTTACATAAGCTGTTACACCTAATTCAATTGAATCTAATAAATATTCAGGGTCAGTATGTGCCGTAGTTAAAACAAATTTAACATCCTTGTCATATTTTTTAACTTCCTTAATCATATCTATACCATTTAATTTTGGCATGTTAATATCAGTAACTACAACATCAATATTATAGTTTCTTTTTTTGTGCATTAGAAACTTTTTTAATCCTTCATCACCATTATTAGCTACTATTGTTTTTTTAAAAGTTCTATCAAATACATGCTTTAATTCATCTTGTGCATCTTTTTGATCTTCAACATAAAGTACAACTAAATCTTTTAATATACTATTTACCATATTACACCTCTTGAAATTATTTACTTAAGGAATTTATAATTACTAAATCATCATTAACTTATTATAACTTATTAAAAGTTAAGTATGCAAATTATTAGAAAATAATATTCTAAAAAAACAATCATAGAAGAAAAAGAAACAATAAATAAAAAAGAAAGGTAAACTAGTAAGGAAAATATAAAGTA
>ERZ794982.99-NODE-99-length-42104-cov-4.243311_pt1 | contig 42104 bp, 34 predicted proteins | sample MGYA00433071_ERZ794982 | MGnify/ENA primary metagenome ERZ794982 (study PRJEB30140, sample SAMN00862574) | bioreactor metagenome | study: EMG produced TPA metagenomics assembly of the Bioreactor inoculated with sediment Metagenome (bioreactor metagenome)...
TTGCTTTGCGGCTAGAATAAAATTTGGACTCTCTGATATCACATCATCAATACTGTTAGAAGTGGCATAGTCAGGATGCTGTATTTGAATTAACCCGGTATAGAAACGAGCGGAGTTTTCGATATTGGCGTTATAACTGCCTTCTTGAAAACTTCTGGTCATCAGCGACAAAAACAGAGCCAATGCTAAAGCAGATGCGGTCAATATTGTTCTTCTTTTCTGCCGCCAGAGATTACGCCATGCTAGCCGTAATAGCATATCGCTACTCCCTCAAAGACTTCATTTGGCTTAACGAAAAGAAATCATCCCCTATTTTAAAATCGAATTGCGCTTGGTGAGTTGTTATAACCGTTTTATGCCCCTTCTTATCTACCGGTAGCATTTCCATCTTTGTTGGTAACAATCGTCCACCCATTTGCTTGATATCGAAGGTTTGCATAACGTTTATTCGATCTTCAAACTCATCAAAGAACTCCACTTTGCGTTGTAGATGGTTCTCTTTGGCAATCCATAAACGAACTTTGGTCCAAACTACTGGTGCATTTTGCTTGGCGATTGCATCGATAACCCAAACATCGACATCGTCAAACGAATCTTCCCGTATCATTTTATGGTGGTAATCAACAACAATCGAAGATTGGTTAATAAGATCATCATTGGTAAAATCAGAACCCATCCAAGATTGGCTGAGCATAGAGGGGGCGATTTTTATCACTCGTTCAATGTTTGGTACCCAGTTCCACATCTCCCGCTGACGTTTGAGTGAAGCACTACCCTTATCTTTAGCCGGAGCCGTCACCAACACCATCGATAGCTCTGTGCCTTTGGTCCAACTTTTCATGCTCATTGCACGAGTCCAGTCTGGGCGGATGATTTCCATGGTTGCTTCCGAGTAACTAGACTCGCCACGCATGGCTTTGTCTGACGAGGTTACAATGTTCGTGGCATCAAGATCTGTGGGCAGTTGCGCGAAGAGCAGTGAAGAAAAAACGAGGGAAAGAGCGGCAAGAATAGACGTTAGGTATCGCATGAAGCCCCCTAAATAGAGTGGAATACTCCTCCCTAATATAGCAAGCCAAACTGCAGTAATGATCAATAATTGCTCGAATCTTGATCTATCCGGTATGTCAATGTGATATGAAGCACTTTATAGACAAGAAGTGATTGAAAAACAATCTACATTGATAAGATGTGCATTAATCGCAACGCTTAATGTAGAGCGTTTGCTGTTAACAAAAGTGAGCAAATGTTGTTCCACTTGCTCACTGTCTACTCTCGTGAGTTAACGAGGTTTTTTCATCATTGCGGCAAGATCAGCAAACGGGTTATGAGTCGCCGATTGATGCTCATCTTGCCCTGGTTTGATTTCCGAACCATAGCGATCATGCTCTAGATATTTACTGTGTTCATGATCGTGACAATACAAGCATAAAAGCTCCCAGTTACTGCCATCTTCTGGGTTATTGGTATGGTCGTGGTCTTTATGGTGAACCGTCAGTTCACGCAAATTTGAATACACAAATTCGCGTGCGCAACTACCACAAACCCAAGGGTATAGTTTAAGTGCTTTTTCTCGGTAACCACTCTCGTTACGTCGATATGCTGCACTTGATCCGTAGAAATCTGAAGACATTGTCATTGCCTCTATGTTTGTAATGATGCTGCGATATTATCACACACTCTACATAGAGTTAGTGCAATTTAATGTTTGTCTATTCTCACCTTACAAACAAAAAAACCGAGGCATTGATTGCCCCGGCTTTGTTATCTAAAACTAACTATTATGCACAGTAATGCTTAGCAATGTCAGCGCCTAAACGTGCGTTATTCAGTACTAGCTGAATGTTTGAGTCTAGGCTATTACCACCCGTTAGTTCACAAACGCGAGCCAATAAGAACGGCGTCGATTCTTTACCTGAAATGCCTTGCTCTTCCGCTTCTCTTAGCGCAGTTTCAATTGCAGCCGTGATCAGTTCAGGAGCCATTGCGTACTCAACCGGAATCGGGTTAGCGACAACAACACCGCCTTTTAGCGCCATTTCCCACTTCGCTTTCAGTGCAAGTGCAATTTCTTCTGCGCTGTCTAAGCGGTAATCAATACCATGCTCACTTTCACGAGTGTAAAATGCTGGTAGGCTGTCAGTTTGGTAGCCAATGACAGGCACACCTTGGGTTTCAAGGTATTCACGAGTTAATGCTAGATCAAGAATTGATTTAGCACCCGCACAAACTACTGCTACATCTGTATTTGCAAGCTCTTGAAGGTCAGCAGAGATATCAAATGTCTCTTGAGCACCGCGATGCACACCACCAATACCACCAGTTGCGAATACTTTGATACCTGCCATTTCAGCTAGGATCATAGTCGCAGCGACTGTAGTTGCGCCGTCTTTTTTACCCGCAACGATAAATGGAATATCACGGCGGCTTACTTTCGTTACCGCAGCACCAGCTTGACCAAGGTGACGGATTTGCTCTTCGTCTAGACCCACTTTCAAACGACCACCGATGATTGCGATTGTTGCAGGTACAGCGCCTTGATCGCGGATCGTTTGTTCAACCAATAATGCAGTTTCAACGTTACGTGGGTAAGGCATACCATGAGAAATAATGGTAGATTCTAAAGCGACCACTGGTTGGTTATTCGCAAGCGCCATTGCTACTTCTGGTTGAATATCTAGGTATTTCTCTAACATCTTGAGGTTTCCTCTAATAATCGTTGTACTGCGTGTTCAGACATTGTTGAATTAATTGTTTTGTCGGCTTTGAGTGCCAAACATGCCGCTGCTAAAGCGAAATCGACACTTTTTTGCCATGACCAATCGCTCATGTGACCATGAGCCAAACCGGCCATCAATGCGTCTCCTGCTCCCGTTACATTGTTAACTTGCGTAGCAGAAGGTGGTATAAATCTTTGCTCTGTTTCGGTACTAGAAAATGCACCCAAATGACCAAGGCTAATCAATAAACGCGTAACACCTTTTTGATGCAATGTATCAGCGACACTTGGTAATTGGTCTAGTGTTTCAATCTTTATACCCGATAGAAGCTCAGCCTCTAGCTTATTCGGCTTAAGCGTATGAATTCTATCTAGGTAAGGAATTAACTTGCTTGCTTTAACCGAAGAGACAGGGTCGACTAAAATCGGCTTATCACTGTGTACACTAAACAAGTAATCTAATGCGCTGTCGCACAAGTTTGCATCAAGCACGATAGCGCCAGCTCTACTTAATACACCATCACGTGCGGCAAGTGTTTCAGCATTCAATTCCTCAATAAGACCCATATCGTTAAGCGCGATTTGCATCTCACCATCGGGACCATGAATTGATAGGTAACTGCTGGTCGTTGCGCCATTTACGATCACACAGTGATCAACACCAACACTGGCAAGATGGCAAGCTTGCTTTAGCTGCTCGCCCCATTTGTCATCACCAATGGCACCAATAAATTGAACTTTGCTGCCTAGACGACCCAAGTTATCTGCAATATTGCGACCAACACCACCAGCGCTGCTGGTTAGTACACCAGGGTTTGAATCACCAAGAACCAGTTCATTGCTAGAGCGTCCGCATAAATCCATATTTGCGCCACCAACAACCACTGCGTAACGCTCAGGAGTGATAACGTAGCCCTTGCCTTGAATGAAGCCTTTGCGAGTCAAATTCATAATATGCCCTGCAACTGCACTTCGGCTTAAGCCTAATTTATCGGCTAGCGTTTGCTGTGCAATCATAGGATCCAATTTAATCAGCGCCAGTATTTCATTTTCCCGCTCTGTCATAGTGCCCTCACCAATGAATACCAACCAAGAAACCAAACTAATGTTGGCAATATAAACATTAGTTTGCCCATTGCAAACGCGACGATTGGTATCTGTGATAGATTGCACAAATTGATGTAAGGTAAAGTTTGTGTCAGTAGATCAAACACTTATTTTGATACGAAATTTGAAAGCAGAGGTTATGTCGCAACTGATGAAATCAGTTGCCTTTCGTTCGGGGGAGTTATTATTGGCTGGGAGTGTCTATTGAGGAGTTAACCATACGCTTACGGCAAGTAGACAAAATATAGCGGCGCCACGTGTTCCAGTAGAAAGCGCACGCTGAGTATGCTTATAAGTAAAATCACGAATAGGGGGAAGAAGTAGAGCAGAAATGGCAATGCAAGCAAGAGATGCCCCGATGTCAAAACGTAAACCACTCACTCCCCAAACCCAAAATACTAGTCCAAAAAACCAGCTAAATGTTAGATATAGATAGTGCATCCCTTTCACCAAATCGCTTACTCATCATACTGTTAATAGTAGACTAATAATACGAAATGCAACTAAATCAGACGATTCAATTAACGACGGCTATGGAATAACTCGCTCATGCTTTTTGAAGTTAATGACTTGCCTATTGAGTATCAATGCTTAACAAAAATTAGCTCATTAGTATTGAAGCCTTTTGCTTTAGCTTGTTTGATAAATTCTTGCATCACTTCTTCCGATACCGTTGGCGTACGTGATAACAGCCATAAATAATCTAAGGTTGGACCGGAAACAAACGCGTATTGGTAATTCTGTTTATCTAAACCAAACAACACATAAGAGCTGTAAAACGGCCCAAAAAAAGAAACCTGTAAATAGCCGATGTCACTATGAGTAACAAAGAATGCCTCTCCGTTCGCTTGCTGCCACTCTTGGTTAATCGGGTCATAACCACGGTTAATCACGGTAATGCCACTTTTTTCCAACTTCGTATACTCAGCAGAAACTTGTTCAAGACCTTCCTCAAACGAGTGATCCAATCGCGCTACTTCATACCATTTACCTAAGTATCGGTCGATTTCAAAATCATCAACTGGCTTTACCGTGTCGGGCATCCCTAGGCAGCCATTCAACATCACTACACTAAACGCGGCGAGTATGAACCTCATAGCGCCCTCCCTGAAAAATGACAGCTGAACTATTGTACTTAGCAAGCTCGTAAATCCCTTACTCAAAATAACCACTAAAAATGTCGCAAAAACGAATATAGACAAGCAGGTTAACAGTTTGAAGCACTTTAAACAGATAGCTGTACTCTTAATGGTGAAAATTGAATATTTAAAAACGTATTTGAGACCTACTTATCATTGTATACACGAAATGACGGTCACTTTCTGTGTGGTTGATGTTCAGATACGTACGGATTTCGCGCATAAAAAAGAGGAACCTAAGTCCCTCTTATGTTTTCAAGTTAACGTTACACGCTATATTGCTTCGGTTGCCGTTTCTTCCACTATAATCGGAAGCACCTGTTTTACATACTGCCCAGGGGCCTTATCGATAGCCGGGTAATTTTCGTTGCCTTGCGGGAATGGAGCCACCTGTTCTTCAGGATTAAAACCTTGCAACCATTGGTCCCAATGTCGCCACCATGAGCCTTCGCTGTAATTGGCGGAATTCATCCATTCATCTGCACTGTCTTCTAAACTTTCGTTCACCCAGTAGCCATACTTGTTTTTATCAGGATGATTAACAATCCCCGCAATATGACCAGACTCACCAAGAACAAACGTTTTATTGCCACCGACTTTTAGCGCTCCGCGATAGGTACCTTGCCAAAGTGCGATATGGTCATCCTTAGTTGAGATGAAGTAACTTGGAATTTTGATCTTATCAAGGTCAATCCACACACCACCGATCTTCACGCCTTTGTCCTGTACCAATTTGTTTTCTAGGTAAAGTTCGCGCAGCATAAAGTTATGTGTTGGTGCGGTTACATTGGTGCTATCACTGTTCCAGTAAAGTAGATCAAAATCAACCGGGCTTTGCCCTTTCAAGTAGTTATCAACATAATAGTTCCAATAGAGGCTGTTTTCTCTGAGTAAACTAAATGTCACGCTCAGCGAGCGACCATCGATATAACCTTTCGCGTTATTTTGAATTTCAATTGCGTTTATGATCGGTTCGTTAATGTACGCTCCAACTTCTCCTGGCTGAGAGAAATCGAGTAACGTCGTAAAGAAGGTGGCGCTCTTAATGCGTTTCTTCATACGTTTGGCCGCATAATAAGCAATTGTAGAAGCGAGAACGGTACCACCAATGCAGTAGCCCGCAGCATTGATCTGAGGCTGACCAGTAATATCTTCTATTGCCGTTACGGCTTTTACCACCCCTTCAGTAACGTAATCACCAAACTCTACACTCCTTTGCTCTTCACTTGGGTTACGCCAAGAAATCATAAACACACTATGACCTTGATTAAGCAACCAGCGCACCATTGAATTCTTCTCACGCAAATCCAAAATGTAGTATTTGTTTACGAACGGAGGGACGATGAGCAAAGGCGTGGCATTCACTTTCTCAGTCAAAGGGCGATATTGAATCAATTCAAACAATTCATTTTTAAATACAACATCACCTTGAGTGCAGGCAATGTCCTCACCGACACGAAATGCGTTGTTATTTGTCATACGAACTTTCAAAATATCAGAGCTCGCATCTAAATCAGTTTTAAGCTGATCAAGACCCGCCAGTATGTTTTCACCATTTTGCTCGATGGTTAATTTCAATAACTCTGGATTCGTAGCGATGAAATTGCTTGGTGACAGCGCATTGATTGATTGACGAGAAAAGAAAATTAGACGCTCTTTGGTCTTGTCATCTAACCCTTCAATATTATTGATCGTCTCGAGATAGGTTTTTCCGAATAACAGATAAGACTGTTTGATAAAGTTAAAAACTAGCTCATTACGCCAGCTTTCATTGCTGAATCGTTTATCACCTTTTTCGGCTTCCACTATGCAGTCCGTATTACCGGCAAGTACCACGTTCTGCCAGATATCTAACTGCTGTTGCCACCATTGTGCTTGAACTTCCATCAAGGCTGTAGGTTGCTTAGCCGCTTTTTCAAATAGCAATGCCGTGTCTTCTAGATTAACTTCATGCATCGCTTTGTTTAACGGGGTATTTACGAATTCCCTATTTTGTTCAAGATCTTCCCACCATCTTTGATTGGTTTTCTGGAGCTCAACAAGGTAATCCGAAAAGAAGTGCTGAAACATAGATAACTCCTTTGATCGAAAAAGCCGCCTTGAATAAGGCGGCAAACTTAGTCAGTGTTTACACAGGGTTCACTGTCTTAAGGTTTTCCGACGTGAGTTTTTCAACATCCTCTTTAAACTCTTTAGCAATATTTTGTAGCTTATTGCTATCTTCTGTCATTTGCTGAGACAGCTTCGACAAGGTATTGAGCTGTTGGCTGTTGAACGAGACAAAAGACGTAGCATCTTTAATTTCGGTTGCGGCTTTCATTTGCGTTAAACCCATTTCGCTATATGTGCGCACTGCATTCAACTGTAGCTCAGTCATCACCTCAACATTCTTAGTTACAAGCTTATTGAATTTGATATACGGTTCTAGTTGCTTTTCAGTTTGATCATTAAAAGTTTTGAAAAAGTCAGTGTACATGTGATAACTCCTAGTTATTTATATTTAATTCCATTCGACAGATTTAACGATGACAGCGGTACCCATACCCCCGCCAACACAAAGAGAGGCAACGCCGTATTGGCCGTTACTTCGATTTAATTCATGAATTAGTGTGACCAAGATTCGGTTGCCTGATGCCCCCAAAGGGTGACCAAGTGCGATTGCACCACCGTTTTTGTTGGCCTTATCTAAGATGGCAGTGACAGGAAGATCATGCTCTTCTGCTAGCTGATGAATAACACCTAAAGCTTGCCCTGCAAATGCCTCATTAAGTTCAAAGACATCAATATCTTTGGCGTTCAATTCTGCTTTGGAAAGCGCTTTGGTTACGGCAGGAACTGGTCCCAACCCCATTATTTTGGGGTCTATACCCGCTTGTGCGTAACTAACAACTTCAGCAATTGGACGTAGGTTATGTTTTTCAACCGCAGATTCACTAGCTAGAATCACCGCACTTGCCCCATCATTAATGCCTGATGCATTACCCGCCGTGACACTGCCTTCTTTATTGAAGGCGGGGCGTAGCTTTTCAAGCGCGTCTAATGTTGCGTTAACTTTAGGGTATTCATCAGTATCAAATGATACGATTTCGCGGCGTTTTTTAACTTCAACCGGTACGATTTCATCGACGAATTTACCGGCTTCAATCGCGGCAACCGCCTTTTTTTGGCTTTCAAGCGCATAGCGGTCTTGCTGCTCACGAGTCAAACCAACTTCTTTGACCACATTTTCTGCTGTTACGCCCATATGGTACTGATTAAACACATCAGTTAAGCCATCGTTAATGAGTAAATCCGTTAGTGTCATATTGCCCATTCGCTGACCATCGCGCACTTGGCTAGGTACGATAAAAGGAATTTTCGACATCACTTCAACACCTGCAGCGACAACGATTTCACCATCACCAGAGCGAATATGGCTCACTGCATCCATGACTGTTTTCATGCCACTTCCGCAAACCATATTTAAGCTATAAGCTGGGGTTGTCTCAGGAATACCTGCGTATATAGCGGCTTGTCGTCCGATATTCATTCCTTGTCCAGCACCAATCACGTTGCCAACAATAACTTCATCTACCGCACCAGCAGCAACGTTACCTTCAGAAAGTGCCGCTTTAATTGCAACAGCAGCTAAATCCCCTGCACTTATATTTTTTAATGAGCCACCAAACGCACCTATTGGGGTACGCTTAGCTGAAACTATGTATACTTTTTCCACAATCAACTCCTTATTGCATGTGTAAGCCGCCGTTAACAGACAAAGTTTCGCCTGTTATATACGCACCAGCATCACTCACTAAAAAGCCAACTGCTTTTGCAATCTCTTCCGTGCCAGCCAATCTGCGCATCGGGATCTGATCTTTAATGTAATCCAATGCTTCAGGCTTCATCATTTCCACCATCGGTGTCATGGTGTACCCAGGCGCCACAGCATTAACCGTAACTCCACTGCGCGCACCTTCTGCCGCTAACGCTTTGGTAAAACCGATCATCCCTGCTTTGGCTGCGCTATAGTTAGTTTGACCAAATTGCCCCTTAATACCATTCACGGACGAAATGTTAACAACGCGTCCCCCCCCTTTTTCACACATAGTTGCAAATAAAGGCTGAGTGACGTTAAACACGCTATTTAAGTTTGTATCAATAACGTCTTTCCATGATTGCGCGCTCATTTTCTTAAACACGCCGTCTTTAGTAATGCCGGCATTATTAATGACGACATCAATGGTACCTTCTTCTTCCAATAACTTAGCAAGGCGCTCAGCGCATTGTTCTGTGTCAGTCACGTCAAGTTCAAACAAACGAACCTGTTCTGATTTGAAGTTATTTTCATCGAACCACTGTTGGGCACATTCAAGCTTACCCGTAAAATAAGTGGCAATAACGCGGTAACCATCATCAACTAATTGAGAGGTAATAGCAGATCCAATCCCGCCTTTTGATCCAGTGATCAAAGCGATCTTTTCCATGTGAGACTCCATGTCAAACAGCAAGTTAATACAATCCATTTGTAAATCACGAACAAAGATATTTATTGCGCGATTTATTAGTAATGCTTTATGTCGATATATTCTTGTACGCTTTATGTATATTTAAAACTAATAGACCATTGTTACATTTCAAATATTATTTCAATAAACAGTTGTAAAGTTGCGCCAGATCCCATCATTATGAAATGTTACTCACATGTTAATGCGTCATAAGCTATTGATTATAAAGAAACTCGTTAGCAACAACTGTTATGACCAGATGTGTAACCTTATGAAACTATGTTGGTTTTTCCTTAAATAAACTTTTTCATTAATTAGTTACTCAACTCACTCACTTCCATCAAATCAATTGCTTTAATTGACAGTGATATTAATAAGTCGAACATAAAATAACATCAGAAATATATTGCTTTCGAACTTAGCTCAAGATCAAATTATAATTCCATACTTAAGAATAACTATTACGAACTTGACTGATTTTTGCCGGAAAAACCATATAAAAAAACCCAGCGTAAACGCTGGGCTGGCTAAATTCGAATCTGTTTAATCCTTTAGGCAGTGGATGGTTTGATTCGATAAAATATAGCAAACAGCACTGGCACTACAACGAGTGTCAATATTGTAGCGAAGCCAAGACCCGCCATAATTGTTATTGCCATTGAGCCAAAAAATGCATCAAATACTAGCGGTAACATACCTAATATCGTAGTTAAAGCAGCCATGCTGACTGGTCGAACTCTTGATATTGCGCTATCAAATACCGCTCGATACTTGTCTTTACCTGAACTCAGTTCGATATTAATTTGATCAAGTAAAACAATACCATTCTTCAAAATCATTCCACTTAAGCTTAGTAGACCTAAGAAAGCTGTAAAGCTAAACGGCATATTTGTAGACAAAAGTCCAATAGAGACACCGATAATTGAAAGCGGTACCGTCAACCAAATAACCAGAGGTTTTCTCAAGGAATTAAACAACAGCATAGTGATGATAAACATCAATAAATAACCCATTGGCAAGGAGCCAAATAAAGCATCCTGCGCCTCCTTGGAAGATTCATATTCCCCGCCCCAACTAATAGTGTAACCTTGAGGTAATGTTAACGATTCTATTTGTGGCTTTACTCGCTTGAAGAGCGCATCTGCTGTTTCGTCACTTAGCACATCATGGTCAGCCAATACGCTTAGTGTGCGTTTTCTATCACGTCGCTGAATTAACGGTTCTTGCCACTGTAAGTCGACCCCATCGATGACCTGTTCTAACGGTACGTAAATTTGTAACGTTGGGCTCCATAATTTTGCATTTGCCAATGAATCGAAATCGACTCGCTCCTTCTCTGGTAGACGAATAATGATTGGCAGCGTATGCGTACCATCTCGTAAAACACCAATCGACGTTCCACCAAATGCCATTTGCAATGTTTCAGATAGCTCTTGTTTTGAAATACCTAAACGGCGGGCTTTGGACTCATTAAACAATGGAACAATCTGTTTAGTTCGTTCACGCCAATCATGACGAACGTTACGAGCCCCTAGATCTGCCAAAAGAATATCTTCAACCTCTAACGCTATTTCTCGTAATACCTGGGGGTCGGAGCCCGTTATCCTGGCTTCGATCTTTGAAGCAGGAGAAGGTCCAAACTCCATCAACTTGAATTGGAAACTGGCCCTATTAAATTGATGCGGTAGTTGTTTGTCTAGCGTTTGCAAGATACCAAACATCGACTCTCTATCGACCGCTCTCACTTGCAACTGTGAATATGCTTCGTAGCTTTTCTCTGGCTGGTAAGTCAAAGCAAAACGTTGCAAACCTTGCCCTGTTGAAGTAGTGACTGATTCTACATCATCAATGGTTCGAATATATCTCTCTACTTTCTCAACTTGTTCAAGGGTCTGACGTATATCAGTACCTTCAGGCATCCACATATCAACATAGAACATTGGCGTATTGGATGGTGGGAAGAATGATTGTTTCACCATTCCAAAACCCGCCACGGCGACAACCAGCAAAGCCGACATCAACACAACTGTTAACCAACGAAAACGCAATGCCAATGTTAACACCGCACCAAAAACGGAAAATAAAATACCTTTATAAGGGTCAGCTTCCTCACTATTTTCATCAGCTGTTTTGTCTTTGAATAGCAAATCGGCAAGAAAAGGCGTTAACGTTATTGCCGTAATCCAGCTTAAAAATAGTGAGAAGCAAAGCACCCAAAATAATGAGCCCATGAACTCCCCGGTCGCATCTTTCGAAAGACCAATAGGTGCAAATGCGGTAATCGCGATAATCGTCGCACCAAGTAACGGCCACTGGGTTTGTTGAACAATGCTTTTGGCCGCATCAAGTTTTGTTTGTCCCTTCTTCATTCCGACCAGTATGCCTTCAACAACGACAATGGCATTATCTACCAGCATTCCTAACGCAATAATAAGGGCACCTAGTGATATCCGATGCAGCTCTATCTGGAACTGTTCCATCAAAATAAATGTGCCAAATACGGTAAGCAATAACACCATGCCAATAATGACACCACTTCGTACCCCCATCGCAAACAGGAGCACCACAATGACAATAACTACCGCTTGGGCAAGACTAATTACAAAATCAGAAACCGATTTATCAACTTCGGCCGATTGATTATAAAAGTAATCAATATTAAGCCCTGCGGGTTTGATAGATTCCAACTCTTGCAGCTTTGAATCGATTGCTCGACCAACCTCAACAACGTTCACACCGGATGCAAACGAAACAGCAAGATTTATAGCGGGCTTACCATTGTATGTGACGATATTTGTCGGTTTTTCTTGTATTCCCCTAGTGATCGTAGCGACATCTTTGAGTCGAATTAAGTTACCAGTATCACGCCCATGAATAATCAAATCTTCCAGTTCTTGCTCACTACTCATGGTCCCACTTGGGCGGATAACCACATTCTCACCATTGAGCAACACTTCACCTGCAGACTGCATGCTATTCTGACGATTCAATAAACTAACCACAGTTGAAAGATCTAGGTTAAACGCCGCTAGTTGCTCTAATGAAACCTCAACAAATAGCTGTTGCTGTTGGTCACCAGAGATCGCTATCTTCCCCACACCTTCTACCAGTTCGAGATCGCGACGTAAATAATCTGCATAACGTTTTAACTCTATGTAGTCATAGCCCTCACCCGTAAGCATGAGCATAATGCCGTACACGTCACCAAAGTCATCCATGATTTGTATAGAATGAACTCCACTGGGTAAATTGGGCTTTAAATCATTTATCTTGCGGCGCATTTCATCCCAGATTTGCGGTAGCTCATCAGGACCATACGTCATTTCCATTGCCACCATAATCTGCGACATACCGTTTGATGACGTTGATGTAATTTTGTCGATATACGGTAGCTTGCGTATCTCTTGCTCTAACGGATAGGTAAGTTCCTCTTCAACCTCTTGCGAATTCGCCCCCGGATAAGTAGAGATGATCATCGCCTCTTTAATAGTGAATGCCGGGTCTTCTAATCGGCCTAACTCCATGAAGGAAGTTACGCCTCCAACCGCTAAAATCACCAAAAACAACCAGCTTATGACTTTATTTTTTATTGAATACTCAGCAATGTTCACAACTCAACTCCTTTGATTTTCATACCCGGTCTTAACTTGCGTAAGTTGGAGTTAATTACCACATCACCTTGCTCAACTCCCATCGATACAATAGCTCCCTCACCGGTAATTTGGTCTACGGTTATCGGATAACGTTGAGCAATATTGTTTTCCAATTTCCATAGATAAAAATCTGTATTGGATTTACCGGTATCAATAGCAGTTATTGGAATTATGTGACCATGGAGAGTTCCCATGCCGGCAGATAACATATCGACATAAACTGTGGCGCTAGTCCCTGGCAATATCACAAGGGCTGTTTGTTGCCGTTGTAACCAAAACTCATAGGACTGGCTCTGTGGATGTAGCTCACTGGTATGCTCTAGATAATGCATCAGAAAACGCTTTTCATTACCTGCAAATGAAACTTGAGGCTGATAATTTCGGTTACGCCCTGTTGGATCCATCATGGCTAATATCGAATCTGACACATTAATTTTCACATGCAGTTGGTCCTCCTTATACAGAGTCAAAACCTCTTCGCCTGGAGACACATTTTCATGCTTTTTCTTACTAATGGATGAAATCACCCCATCAAACGGCGCCTTAAGCCGCGAATACTCAACGAAAGTTCTCGCGGTGTCTCTTTGGGCTTTTGTGAGCTTAAAAGTGGCGGATAGCTCATCCAACTCTGCTTGAGAGATCATATCTCGAGAAAGGAGATCTCGCCCTCTATCAAGCTGGCGAGAAGCAAGGTCATAACGCGCTTGAGCGTTATCTAAGTTTTGCTTGAACCTATCAGCATTAACTAAAGCTAAATTGTCACCTTGCTTAACTCGGTCACCTTCTTTAACTAAAATTTGACTCAATTCCCCTTCAACACGAAAGGACAACGGTGTCAGATCTGCAGGCTCCACAACACCATTAAAAATACGGTATTGAGAGCTGATTGGTGTACTAACTTTCAATAAATCAACCACCAAAGGCGGTTTATCACGATGTTCTGTATCGGCTTGGCAGCCAATCAACACGCTACTGACCAACAGAATTAAAGAGGTCTTCAGTAATGTCATCTTTAGATTCCTCCTTCCTTAGCCCAAGCTTTTACTTGCTGCCCTTCGCTCAACTGAGCTACGCCTGTTTCTACGATTAAGTCGCCAGCGCTCAGACCTTTAGTAACCAATCCTTGTGAGTTCAGTTCAACTTGAATAGTTTGAAGCGTGTGTGTTTCTGGCGAGAATCGATACAACGAGCCATGGTTGGGCGATTTTGAGACCCACGCCGTCTCGACGACATCGACACCAACACGACTCGGCAACTTAGGAAGATATACTTGACCCGTCATGCCAGAAAACAAATTTTGATTCAATGGGCGTTCAATCGTAACGCTAACACGGTAACTATTGATATCACTGTCCGCTTGAGTTGATATCTCTTTAAAGCGTGCTGGTATCAACGTCTCTTTATGCATATCCATTGTCACACCAAGGGGCGAATCAGCGATCCGATCTAATCCATATTGGTCTATGTAACTCACTGGTATATTAAAAACGACATCCATAACCGCATTATTGATAAGATTTAATACTGGTTGGTTAGCAGCAACAACTTGGTGTTCTTGCACGTGAGATAACGAAATCACACCATCAAATGGCGCTCTAATTTGTGTATAAGCTAAATCTGTCTTCGCTTGTGCCAACGCCGCCTTTGAGGCTTTATATTGCGTTTCACGCTGGTCAAATACATCTGTACTGATTAATTTTTTGGCATACAAGGTTTGGGCACGCTCATAGGCGGTTCGTGCTAGTTCATATTCTGCACTTTTTGCATTCACAGCAAGTTGGAAGTCAAGCGGGTCTAACTGGCTAAGCAATTCATCTTTTGCGACTTGCTGACCCATTTTGACTCTGATTTGTTCAATTTCACCTGATACTTGAAACGATAATGTCGCTCTTTCCGTTGCATCTATCTCTGCGATAAATGAATCGTACTTTTGTACGGTTGAATCCGGAATTTCAAATAATTTAACGGGTTTCACGACCAAATTAGTTTCTTCAGAAATGGCCTGGTTGCATCCAGCCAAGAACATCGCTATCCCACTGATAACAAGGGTCCTTGTTATATAGGTTGTAACAAACTTCCTATTAATCATCTCGATAGCCTTCCATATATTGCACGAGCGGACAGTATAAACATTTTGGTTTTGAGATCAAAGTTTATTTTCCAAGCGTGCAATAAATTTTTATTGATGAATATTACTGACATTTCTGGTAAAAATAGGGCGTAATGTTTGGGTTGGTATTTTTTAGATGATCGAGAGAAAACAAGGGCGTAGAAGCGCGCAAGATGCAGTAAAAACCAAAGGTGAGATCCTTCGAGTTGCTGCAAACATGTTTTGTACATTAGGGTACGAACGAGTATCGCTGCGGAACATTAGCGAACAGGCCGGTGTTTCTCACAGTTTGATTCGTCATCACTTTGGTAGCAAAGAAAAAATTTGGTATGCCATCAGTGACTGCTTACAAGAGTTTATGATTGGCTACATCCGTACCATCATCGACAACATGCCAGAAAAGCTACCTGCAAATGAAAAAATGTATATATTTGCTGTACGTTTGCTTGCCCACATGTTGATGAATAAACAGCCAATCCAGCTTATTGCAGATGCCGTACGCCAAGAAGATGCTCTATTCGATTATTTTGTCGACCAGTCAGGGCAAATTCAAACCGTAGTTGACAGTATTGCTAATGAGTACAATCAAGAGCACCCAAACACGCCAATTAAAGTATGGGAAATAAAATGGCAGATGATTATGTACGCTCACGGCGCGGCTAGTTTGTCACCATTTCTACTACAAACGTGGTCTGAAGAAACCAATGACATTGATCAATGCTTGTTGAACCATTGGCAAATGTTCAATCAAATCATGGCACATCGTTTACAAGTTCCGCTCGAAAAGCGTCTTACCCCAAAAACGGTTGCTGAGCTCGTCTACTCGTGCGAGTGCACACTATAGCCATCGATATCAAGGTGTTTGAAATGCAAAAAGCCAGCATCTGCTGGCTTTTTGCATATGGTGTTAATGTGAGTTACGTTCTAGCGACGCTGACCGCGATTAGCGTGAATCTTCATTTTCGCTTTCATTCTACGTTTGTCTGAAGAGCGCCCTTTGCGTTTTGGCGTTGAATCATCAGTTACCTCTTCAATCAAGCTTGGTTCATATCCTTCAAGCCATTCTTGGGGTAAGCGGGTATCAAGCAAGCGCTCGATCGCCTCCAGTAAATACTCTTCATCACGGCTCATTAGAGATACCGCTAAACCTTTCTTACCAGCTCGTCCAGTACGACCAATTCGGTGAACATAGTCTTCCGCTTTAAAAGGCATATCAAAGTTGACCACCTGTTCAAGCTGATTAATATCAAGACCACGAGCCGCAACATCAGTTGCAATGAGAGCTCTCACGTTACCTTGTTTAAAGTCGTTTAATGCTTTTTGGCGCGCTCCTTGGCTTTTGTCACCATTGATCGATACCGCTTTGATACCATCCAATTTAAGCTCTTTGGCAAGCTCATCACTACCTTGTTTGGTTTTAGTGAATACCAGCACTTGTTGCCAGTTTCGAGAACCAATCAAATACGCCAGCAATTCTGCTTTACGCTTTTTATCTACTGGATGCACCATTTGAACCACGGTGTCTGCGGTACTGTTTTCCGCTGCGACTTGAACCTCTTGTGGTTCATTCATCATTCGATAAGCGATATCTTTGATTTTCTTGTCAAACGTTGCAGAGAAGAATAACGTTTGACGTTTCGGGCTCATCTTCGACAAGATGCGCTTTAGATCGGGCCAAAATCCCATATCAAGCATGCGATCAGCTTCATCCAATACAAGAACTTGAGTCTTTATCAGTGAGATATTTTTACAAAATAGATGGTCAAGTAGACGACCTGGAGTCGCTATCAAAATATCACAACCACTTTGAAGGTTTCTAACTTGCACCCCCATGCTTGTACCGCCGTAAGCAGTAACAATCTTTAGTTCAGTATTTTGCGCATACGATACCATATTATCGAACACTTGCTGTGCTAGCTCTCGAGTAGGAACAAGTACCAACGCTAAAACGTCGTTGCGTTGTACATCTCTCACGACATTTTGCTCTAGTAAACGTTGGATAATTGGCAGACCAAAAGCAGCGGTTTTACCCGTACCTGTTTGTGCGCCAGCCAAGACGTCTTGCCCTTCCAATACGTACGGAATGGCTTGTTGTTGAACGTCTGTTGGCTTCTCAAAGCCAAGTTGTCCTAGCGTCTCGACTAAATAATCAGCTAGACCAAGGTTTGCAAATGCTTGTGACATATTTTTCGTTACCTAATCTTTGAACGGCAGCGATTCTATACTTAAGCGACTACTCGTTACCAGAATTAACACAAAATTCTCTACTTACATTTAATAGCTCTGGGTAAAATTCGTTAAATAGTTGACCCAACTCTGCGTAATTCTGCTTTAGAGGCGTAAAACACTCTGCTAAGGGTGCCATCCTACTTGAGCGCTCAGACATTCGCATCAGCACCAGTTCAATATTATCAAGGTGTTGATAAGACTCAAGCCAACGAGCTTGCCACATGCGTTTTGTCATCAAAAGAAATCGCTCTGGCACTGGCATGGTTTGTTCATGGCAAACCGTTCGCTCTGCATATAAACAAAACTCGTCCAGCTGGCTTGAATGATAATTTCTCCATTGTAAAGCAAGGTAGTGATCCCACATAACGTCAAGCGCGATACCTGCAAAGCGTCTTTGACCGTTAGGAAAGTGCTTTTTTGCTTGCCTCATAATTGGGTGCGAATCAGTATAGCTATCAACAAACCGATGCAACTGTATACCTTGGGCAATCTCCAGAGGGAATTGACGCATCGGATTGCCTTTAACAAAATCCCCCAACAGATTCCCCAGCAAGCTTGATTGGCAAGCTTGTGCGATGTGAAGGTGAGCAAGGAAGTTCATATACGCCTGCTTTGACAACTCTTGATTTCTTTATCTATAAAAGCACAAAGCCAGCGCGAATGCACTGGCTTATCGAGACGACGAATCGTAGTTTGAATTACGATGATAACTATTTAAGCATCATCTGTGCTGTCTTCTGCACTGTTTTCATAATCAGACAAATTAATGCCGATTTCTAAGGCATCCAGTAGCTCTAAGCTCTCGTCATGCACTATTTGGTCACACATTTGACCTCCTTAGGTAATTGTATCGCCTACTCTATGTCTTAGGTAGGGAGTTCCTTTTTACTCACTTTATATGACATTTTTTTTAAAGGCAAAAGGCGCGACCACCACGAATTTGATCTGTACCACCAGCAAACGATTGCGATATCACGCCGATCTCCGCTGTAAATAATTAAATACACCATGGAAATATTATCGTACATTTAACTTGAAATTTAGTTTTCAATCTTACAAACTGGTCGCCAGCTAGCCTTTTGGGCTAGAAAGAGCTTGAGCAACCAGATGTTCATTCGCAGACACACCAAGAAATGTAAAGAAATAAATACACATGAGCAAATCAAAGGTAATGGGTAGTACTTTGATTATTGCAGGTACGACTATCGGTGCGGGCATGTTAGCCCTACCGCTCGCCTCTGCAGGAATCGGTTTTTCAACATCACTGATCATAATGCTGTTTCTATGGGCTCTAATGGCCTATACCGCACTTATGATGGTCGAACTTCATCAACACGCTGACAGCCAAGCCACTCTACACACTCTTGCACTGCAAATTCTTGGTAAGCGTGGTAAATGGCTAGCCAGCCTTTCAATGCTATTTCTATTCTACTCGCTTTGCGCCGCTTATATCGCTGGTGGTGGCACCCAATTTGGTCAACGTATCCAACAATGGACAGGGCTTGATATTTCAGGTCAATCTGGGACGGTAATTTTTACTCTTTTGGTTGCCGCTGTGGTGGTGGTTGGTACAGCAACGGTGGATAAAGTAAACAGATTATTATTTACTTTAAAACTGGTCGCGATGGCAAGTGTGTTGTTATTTCTTGCGCCAAACGTGACCCAATCTTACTTACTCAGCATGCCGATGGAGCAAGGGTTAATTGTTGCTGCTATACCGGTTATCTTCACTTCGTTCGGTTTCCACGGCAGTATTCCCGCTATCGTACGTTACCTCGATGGTGATACCACTTCACTACGTAAAGCAATTATCATTGGCTCTGCTATCCCTCTAATCATCTACATTTTCTGGCAAGTCGTTACCTTAGGAGTAGTGAGCCAGCCTGAACTACTTGATAATCAAGGTCTAACAGCGCTGATCGCTAAGCTTTCTGCCACCGTTCATCAATCAAACATTAGCTATGCTATTGCAATGTTTGCCGACCTCGCCCTACTGACATCATTCTTAGGTGTCAGCTTAGGTCTGTTCGAGTTTCTCGGTGACTCAATGAACAAGGTGCATTCATCTCGTATCATCACCGGGGCTGTCACATTTGTTCCACCAATGGGCTTTGCTCTGTTCTACCCACAGGGCTTTATTACTGCGCTTGGCTATGCCGCAATTGCATTAGCCATTTTAGCCATCTTCTTACCAGTGACCATGATCATTAAATCGCGCTTAACTTACCCTCGCGCTGAGTACCAAGTCCCAGGGGGAAAAGCAGGAATCGCATTGAGTACTTTGTCTGGCGTGTTGATCATTACTGCCCAGCTGTTCATCACCGCAGGCGTGTTACCGGCTCTCGGTTAGAGATCAACTACTAACGTCATCAATTTCAACAAAGCTTAGTGAAAACTAAGCTTTTTCATTTTAATCGGATATCTGTCCGGAGATGATATACCCTTTAATAGTCAGTGACTTTAAAGAGAGTGTCTAGATGGAAGCAGAGCAACTCGAGATTAAATACTTTCTTGCCCAACATCCGCCATTTGATGAACTTGACGATGATGTATTGGTGCAGGTTGCGCAAAACATTGAGGTTGCGTACTTTCGAGAGGGCAGTTCTATCATCAAGTTTGGCGATCAAATTCATGATTTATACATGGTGAGAAGCGGTGTCGTCGAAGTTTTTCGGCGAAAAGGTGAGCTTTATAATCGTCTCGATAGTGGCGCACTGTTTGGGCAAATGGGGCTGTTAACCCACAACAAAGTACGTTTTCCTGCTCGCGCGGTGAGAGACACCCTACTCTACTGTATCCCAGAATCTATATTTCTCGATCTTTATGAGAAACATGAAAGTTTTGCAGATTTTGTCGAAGTAGAACATAACACACGCTTAAGACAAGCCGTTTCATCTACCCACGATGATAACGACCTAACCACATCAAAAGTGCGAACCTTAATCACTGGCGACGCGCCCTTTATATACAGCACTGACACCATACAGAACGCCGCGATAAAAATGGCAGACGAAAATGTCTCATCTCTGTTAGTTATCGATGCTGATATTGAAGAGGATGAAGATGAAGACACCTCAAGCCTGGTCGGGATTATAACCGATAGAGATCTGTGTACTCGAGTATTAGCAACGGGATTAGACCCCAGTGACCGCGTCGTGAATGTAATGACTCACGAGGTTATATCACTCGATCACAATGCCTACGTCTACGAGGCAATGCTAACCATGCTGCGTTATAACGTCCATCACTTACCAGTATTAAAAGATAGACAGCCAATTGGCATTATTGAAACCACCGATATCGTTCGTTATGAATCACAGAACTCTTTATTATTAGTGAGTCGTATCTTCCAGCAACAATCGATCGACGATCTTGCCACTCTTGCAGAACAAGTGAAAGATTGCTTTGTACGCCTAGTAAATGAAGACGCCAACTCTCATATGGTCGGTAGTGCTATGTCAGTGATTGGACGCAGCTTTAAGCAGCGAATTGTCGAACTGGCTGAGTTGGACCTCGGACCTGCGCCAATTCCATTTTGCTTTTTGGCTCTCGGCTCAATGGGGCGAGATGAACAACTACTCGTAACAGACCAAGACAACGCCATCATTTTAGACAACAGCTATCAACCCGAATTACATCACAGCTATTTTGAAAACCTTGCTAAAATTGTGTGTGATGGTCTCGCTCGGTGCGGTTATGAATATTGTACCGGTGATATTATGGCAACTAACCCTGATTGGCGCATGACGCGCACAGAATGGGAAGAGTGTTTTGCCGATTGGATTGATAACCCCAACCCAAAAGCACTACTTAACGCTTCAATTTTTTTCGATCTCGTTGGCGTTTGCGGTCGCTTAAAATGGGCAGAGCAACTCAATGGATTTATTGTAAGACGGGCGCGAAAGAATAATCGCTTTTTAGCATGCCTTGCTCGAAATGCCCTCAACAGAACCCCACCATTGGGCTTTTTTAAAGATTTTGTGGTTGAAAAAGATGGACAGCATAAAAACTCTATCAACTTAAAACGACGTGGTACCGCTCCTCTAGCCGATTTAATTCGAGTACATGCACTCGCGGTAGGTTCACGAGCTCAAAACTCTTTCGAGCGGCTCGATGATATTCACGACGCGGGTATTCTTCCTAAAGGTAAAGCCCATGCCCTGCGTGACGCGTTAGAATTTATTTCAATGGTTAGAATTCGCCATCAAGCCTATGACGTAGAGAATGAAATTGAGCCCGATAACAATATTGAACCAGAGAATCTTTCTGAGTTTGAACGTCGTAATTTAAAAGATGCCTTTCTCGTACTGAGCAATTCGCAGAACTTCTTGAAGTTTCGTTATCACGCCAACAGCGGCTTAAGCAAATAATTGATTAGCGACAGACATAAAAAAGGGATGCAATGCATCCCTTTTACTCAAATAACTTGGTACTAACTTACTTTTTCAGTTCGCATACCCATAATCAAACTGACACACATCAGTAAGAGTACGATGGTAAATGGCAATGCGGTAGAAATAGCCCCTGCTTGCAAGGCTTGTATTGCTTCTGTACCACCAATCCAGAGTAATGCTACAGCGATAGCACCTTCCATAAATGCCCAGAAGATACGTTGTAAGACTGGCGCATCAACTTTACCGCCAGCCGTTATGCTATCGATAACTAGTGAACCGGAATCTGATGAGGTAATAAAGAAAACGAGTACCAAAATAACAGCAATTACTGACAATATGTTGCCCATAGGCAGTACATCAAACATCTCAAACATTGCCAGTGAAATATCGGTTAACCCTTTATTGCCAAGCTCACCCACATTGTTCACTACCTGATCGATAGCCAGTCCACCAAAAACTGACATCCAGATAACGGTAACAGACGTCGGTACAATCAATACAGCGGTAATAAACTGGCGAACAGTACGACCTCTTGATACACGAGCGATAAACATACCAACAAATGGCGACCATGAGATCCACCATGCCCAGTAGAATACTGTCCAACCTTGGAACCACGCTTCATCATTACGACCGTGTGGATTACTCAATGGGATAATGTTTTCGATATACGCCATTATTGTTGTTGGGATATTGCCTAGCGCAACCGCCCAGCCAATGAAAGCAACCAAGATCAGTAGCAAGAAAGCCACAATCATATTGATGTTACTGATCACCTTTACGCCACCATCAATACCACGTACAACCGATACGACAGCAAGCAGTGTGACAATAGTAATGACCGCAATTTGCAGCCCCAAACCAGCTTCAAGACCAAATACGTGGTGGATACCACTCGCCGCCTGCTGAGCACCTAGACCCAAGGAGGTGGCTAAACCGAATAACGTGGCTAACACAGCTAAAATATCAACAATGTGCCCCGCCCAGCCCCACGCGCGATCGCCTAACAAAGGGTAAAATATCGAACGAATCGAAAGAGGTAATCCTTTGTTATAAGCAAAGAAAGCCAAAGATAGTGCCACTACGCAATAAATGGCCCATGGATGAAGACCCCAGTGATACATGGTTGCACCCATAGCAAGGCGCGCCGCTTCTGGCGTATTAGCTTCAACGCCTAGAGGTGTCTCATACCAACCAGTAAAGTATGCGACTGGCTCTGCCACACTCCAGAACATCAAGCCAATACCCATACCAGCCGCAAATAGCATCGAAAGCCAGGACATAAAGGAATAATCTGCTTTTGCGTCTTCGCCGCCCAAACGGATTTTACCTAATGGGCTCATCACCAATACTAAACAGAAAACAACAAACAAGTTTCCTGACCATATAAATAACCAGTCAAAGTTACCTATGATTTGCCATTTAATTCCATCTAAAAACGTTTTAGCGGTGTGCGCATCCAATACCAGTGCACCAATCAAAAATAAGGCAATAAAGCCTGCGCTAATGCCAAACACAGGGTTGTGTACATCGAAGCCCCATTTCTGAACATTATCTTGGCCTATCGTATAATCAGTACTGTCTATACTGTATTTATCAATCCCTTTGGTCATAAAATCTCTCTAATTTTTGTTCTTCTTTCGTCTCTATCATTTAGAGTTATAAATGATTTAAAGTAACTTCTCGTTCTTCAACAGTTACTAAACATTGTACGCTTTGTAGTGAAAAATGCCAATTTACGCAAACTTATTCATCATAATTACCTGTTTACAGTGATTAGTGCATATTTTGGCATCTCCGATTGCTTTCAGACCTTATGTTGAAAGAGGTGGATTTTATTTGTAGTCTAATGAATATAGCATCTGTAAAAATTCTGTCTTTACACTTCTATTCAGCACCAATTTAGGTTATGTTCTTGAAAAAAAGTGGCTACGTTTTAAGGGTTTATCTTGGAAAAGCACGAAGAAGTTCTGGTGTCGTTACGACAAATCATCCGAGCAATCGATTTACATTCAAAAAAATTAAGCAAAGAGTCAGGCTTAACCGCTCCTCAGCTTATTTTAATGCGCTCAATTCGCGAGCTGGGTGAAGTGACGATCAAGCAGTTGTCAAACCATACAAATATGAGTCAGGCAACGGCTACCATCATCCTAGATCGCTTACAACGAAATGGGCTTATTGAAAGGAAACGAAGCGAAACCGATAAACGTAAAGTTCATGCGGTTCTGACGGTGGAAGGTAGAGAGCGCCTCGCCCAAGCCCCGCTACCTCTACAGCAGAGTTTTATTAATAAGTTTCAGCAATTAGATGACTGGGAGCAAACTCTACTGCTCTCTTCGGTACAAAGGCTCTCGGCGATGATGAATGCTGAAGACATCGACGTAGCGCCTGTCCTTGAACTTGGTAGCATTACCAAAGCTGACTAACTGCTCCCCGTATAACGTGTAATACTAACGATATACGGGTTATACCTCCCTCACTTCGCTTCTTAGTTCACTCATTCCTGCCATCACTTGGCGCTATTTCACTATAGGAGAGTTCATGAAAACCCCTTGTATCGCCGCGTGTAAAAATAATGCAGGAATGTGTTCTGGTTGCTTGAGAACGATGAACGAACTCACCGCGTGGCGAGAACTCAGTGAAGCACAGCAATCTATGCGTATCGCAGAAATTAAAGGCATTGTCGCCACCCATTCATGCCCGTCATGCGGTGAACAGAGCCATTGCGACATAAGTGCAGGTAAAGACCAATGCTGGTGTTTTGATATAGAAAAGCGTGACTTGTCTAACATAAATAAAACCAACACCTGCCTTTGCCGTAAGTGCCTGTCTTCTCTACCAATTAGATAAAGATCACACATAAGTAAATCTAATCCGATTAATAGATATTTGTCTTACTAAGATCACCAACATTTCATTGCCTAAATAACCTGATATATCTAAGATACTTAACAGTATTATGTTCCCAATAAATGATTGACAAGCTGAGTTTTACCTTAGCTGGGTTCATTCACCCTTTTTTTAGGTATTTGTATATGTCTGCTTATGCAAAGCTGGTTAAATTTACATTTTTGATTGCCATCTTGACCGCCGTAGGTCAAATGACACAAACAATGTACGTGCCAGCTATAGGTCAAATGGCGAGTGAGTTTGCTGTTACTCCAGGTAGCCTCCAAGCGGTAATGGCATGTTATTTGATCCCTTACGGGTTATCACAATTTGTCTATGGTCCTATCTCAGATCGCCTTGGGCGTAAACCAATAATCCTATTTGGTTTGGTCGTTTATGTGTTTGGTACATTGATAGCGCTATTTTCACCAAACTACATGCTGTTTTTAGCAGGTAGTTTCATTCAAGGCTTAGGCGTTGGTTGTGGTGGTGCAATGGCTCGTACTCTTGGCCGTGATCGATACTCGGGTGTTGAGCTACACAAAGTAAATAGCCTAATCAGTATGAGCATCGTGTTCTCTCCGTTACTTGCACCTGTACTAGGTGGAGTGCTGGCTGAAAACTTTGGATGGCGATCTAGCTACTTGTTCCTCGCACTGTTTGGCTTAGCCGTTGTCATTACCATGATGACCAGTTTTAAAGAAACACTGCCAAAAGAGCGTCGCCGCAATGAGAAAGTCAGCCAGAGCTATAAGTTCGTATTGGCAAATAAACGTTTTCAAGGTTATTTGATTTGTTTGGTCGCCACTTTCTCAGGGCTCGCTATTTTCGAGGCTGCGGCAGGAGTATTACTTGGCGGTGTATTAAAGCTACCTGCAACCACCGTCAGCATTCTGTTTATATTGCCAATTCCAGGCTATTTAGTGGGTTCTGCAATCTCTAGTATTCTTGCGACACGTTGTACGACTAACACAATATTAAACGTGGGCTTAGGCGCAATAACATTAGGCTCAGTTGTTATTTTGATTCCTGGAGTATTAGGCTACACATCTGCGATATCACTCGTTGCCGGTGCGGCACTCTATTTCTTGGGAACGGGCATCGTCTACCCTTCTGCTACCACCGGGGCGCTCACACCAATTCCTAATCATGCAGGCACAGGTGGCGCGGTTTTAGGTGGTATGCAAAACCTTGTTGCTGGCTTAGCAACACTGCTTGCTTCACTCGTTCCAGCGCCAAACCAAATGCCACTAGGTATTTTTATGTTGGTGATGTCATTAATGGCGGTGTACGGAATGATGAAAGTGCATAAGTGCCCAGAAGTAACTAGTGAAGATGAAGTGCCTGTAACGATTTGATGTAATCAACAATTTCAAAGCCCGACAAAAAATAAGCTAATGAGATTGATTAATATACAGAACAAAGGAGCCTGCAGGCTCCTTTGTTTTGTGTCCGTATTGTTTTTGTGTCCGTATTTACGGTGTCAGTGCTTGACCTTCAAATTTGACCCCTTGCCAGCCATGGGCAATAAAATTACGAATATTTTGGTGGTCATCTCCTTCGGGGTTACCGAGAACATCGTTACGGTAATACTCACCAAACATTGATAGTGTTTGCTCTTCCGTCAGCTTATGTAATGAGCCGAACGAAAAAATCTTACACGAGCCATTGTTTTCCCCAGCTGGGTTACGCATCGTACCATTACTAAATGCCGTAGGATTAAAGGTATAGTTTGCTTCTATCACGGCAATTGATTGCGAGAATTCCACTGACGTTGGCGTGTTTTGCAGTTTCTCTAAAAACGATTTCAATTCCATATGACTTTAAATTTTACTTTTAGTTAACCATAGTTGCATTTTACTGAAGTCAAACCTGATGCTCCAGAGTCAATTGATACTTTACCCATATTATTTCTCAATTTCGTTAATCCGCACATTCAGCTGAGTGGCTTTCATCTAACCATATGAAATTAAATGATATGTGAGAAATGGATTATACCAACGACTACCTTAATTTCAGAGACTTCCACCAGCCAAGGGCAGAGTTTTACAGTGTAAAACCATAATCTAACTGCATTAGGTTTTCTCGAATAAAAAAAACGCCTAGTCGGAACTAGGCGCTTTAACAGTTTTCAACGACTATTCATCGTCTAAATCAAGCATTTTAGTATTGCCACCGTGAATTTTCTCTCGTTGGCGCTGAACCACCGCATAGAATCCTGGAATGAGGAAAGTACCGGCAAGAAGTACACACAACAACCCGCCAATCAGAGAAATACCTAATGAATTCTGACTGATATGTCCTGCCCCAGAAGCAAAAATCAACGGGAAAATACCAAGAATAAATGACCAAGATGTCATGTTAACCGCACGGAATCTCAATTTACCACCGTGGACTGCCGCTTCATCAATGGGTACATCTTTTTCTTCCCGTTCTACTTTGGCAAATTCAACGATAAGAATCGCATTCTTTGCCGCCAATGCTATCAACAGAACTAATCCTATCTGCGCGTATAGATTAAGTGGGGTTCCCGTTAAATTCAACGCAAGGAATGACCCAAGTGTCGCCACTGGCACAACAAGAATAATAGCTAAAGGAATACTCCAACTTTCATATTGCGCTACCATGAACAGATAGATGAAGATCAAAGCTAATGCGAAAGCATAGATCGCTTGGTTACCCGCCAGTACTTCTTGGTAAGCCATCCCTGTCCATTCATATTGGTATCCTTGAGGAAGCATTTCAGCTGCAACACGTTCCATCGCAGTAATAGCATCGCCACTAGAGTAACCCGGGGCTGGTTGACCTTGGATCACAGCGCTGCGATACATGTTATAACGCCATGCTACATCTGGTTCAAAGATTTGTTCATAAGTCACTAATGTACTCAGCGGTACCATTTTTCCTGTTGATGAACGTAAATGAAAGCGCTCTAGGTCATCCATGCCACTGCGATGCTGCGCATCTGCTTGCATCGTGACGCGGAAGTTCTTACCAAACATGGTAAAGTCATTGACGTACAATGAACCTAAGTTACCTTGTAACGTTTGAAAAATGCTAGATAACGAGATACCAAGCTGCTGAGCTTTTTCACGGTCAATATCCACGTAGTAGTGCGGCACATTAGCGCGGAAAGTAGAAAATGCGAAACCGATTTCTGGCTGCTTCTTCGCTTCTTCAATCAATTGGTTCATAACCATAGACAGATCAGTACGGCTACGTCCTAATGTATCTTCCAAAACAAACTCGAAACCAGAAGCCGCCCCCATTCCCGGAACTGCAGGAGGCCCCATCGCAAACACAACCGCCTGCGGAAGTTGCATCGCAGCTCGCCCATTAATACGCTGAGCGATAGCATCTGATGAGTGATCACCATCAAGTTGGTTACGTATATCCCAATCATGCAGTTTGATAAATAACGAAGCGCCATTTGATGCGGCAGCGCCCGTCATAAATGCAAACCCATTGGCAACGGTTACACCATCAACACCCGGCTCTTGTTCAACCATACCGATCAGCTCTTCCGTCACTTCTTCTGTACGCGACAAGGAAGCTGAATCGGGTAACTGCACATTAACTAGCAAAACACCTTTATCTTCTTGCGGTACAAATGCAGTCGATGTGGTTTTGGCAAAGAAAGTCACGGCAGCGAGTGCGACTAGGAAGAAGCCGCCTAATAGCAGGGTCTTTTTCACTAGGAAGCCTGCGATTTGACCATATCGCGTTGTTACAGCATCTAAACCATTATTAAATGCTTGGAACCAGCGCGCGGTATTGCCCCCACCTTGCTTTAAAACAAGAGAACATAACGCTGGTGAAAGTGTTAGTGCATTGATAGACGAAATAACCACAGAAATACAGATAGTTAACGCAAACTGGCGATACATGATACCTGTAATACCCGGCAGCATGGCAACCGGCAAGAATACCGCCAGTAAGACCATGGTTGAGGTAACAATTGGACCTGTCACCTCTTTCATTGCAATCAATGTGGCTTTTCTCGGAGAGATGCTTGGATCTTTCGCCATTGTGGTATCAACGTTCTCAATAACCAAAATGGCATCATCGACCACAATACCAATCGCAAGGATCAAACCAAACAGTGTTACCGTATTAATGGTAAATCCAGTCATTTGCATAACCGCAAATGTGCCAATTAAGGACACTGGTATCGCGACGACAGGAATCAAAGTAGCTCGAGCACTACCCAAGAACAGATAAGTGACGGCAATAACCAATAAAATCGCTTCAATCAGGGTTTTAACCACCCCTTTAATCGATTCCGCCACAAACACAGTCGTGTCGTAGCTGGTTTCATAGGTCATACCCTCTGGGAAGTTAACACTGAGGTCATCAAGTAAATCCATTACCGCTTGACCACTCTCTAACGCATTAGCATCAGACTGTAGTGAAAGCGCGACAATCGAGGCGTCTTGCCCTCGGAACAAACCGCTGCCGTCATAGAATTTTTTACCCAACTCTACACGTGCCACGTCTTTCAAATAAACGGTTGAACCATCGCTATTGGCACGCAACACGACATTCTCAAACTCACCAACAGACTCTAAACGCCCTTTGGTTACTAAGTTAAACTGAACTTCTTGAGCATCATTATATGGCGCAGCCCCTATTCGACCCGCAGCCACCTGTACGTTTTGCTCTTTTAACGCAGCATAAACATCGGTTGTGGTGAGCTTAAGATTGGTCATTTTTTCAGGATCAAGCCAAACACGCATTGCGTACTCGCCACCACCAATTACGTTGACCTCACTGATACCCGTTACTCGTGCAAGCTGGTCCTTCACGTTCAAGTTGATGTAGTTGATCAAGAATTGATCGTCATACTTACCGTCAGGTGAATAGAAGTTAAGCACCATCAGCAAGTCAGGTGAACGTTTCTTCACCGTAATACCAACCATACGAACTTCTTGCGGGAGTTTGGATTCAACCTGAGAAACTCGGTTTTGGACGTTGACTTGCGCCATATCGGGATCAGTACCGACATCAAACGTCACATTCAAGCTATAAGAGCCATCATTAGCACTTTTAGAAGACATATAGATCATATCTTCTACCCCATTCACCGCAGCTTCGAGCGGATCGGCTATCGCCTGCTCAACGACTTCCGCGCTAGCCCCTGTGTAGTAAGCGGTTACGCTCACTGAAGGAGGACTAATCTTTGGGTACTCTGCAACAGGCAATATCGCTAACGCGATTGCACCTGCCAACGTGAGTATTATCGAAATAACCAGCGCGAACTTAGGGCGCTGAATAAAAAATCTACTTAACATTTAGCCCCTCGTTACTGTTGACTTGCTTGGGTATCAAAACGGACAGGCACGCCATTGCGTATACGTTGTAAACCTTGGGTAATGACAACATCGTTGCTAGTAACCCCATTAAGTATGATAATTCCTTCATCCAGTTGTCGACCTAACTCAACATTGCGTCGCTCAGCAATGTTTCCTTCACTGACCAACATAACAAAATTACCTTCTAAATCAGTTTGAACCGCACGACGCGGCACAACTAACACATCCGTTTTGGTTTTTTCACGTAGTTCTACGCGAACATGTTGCCCCGGAAGTAATTGATAATCCGGATTGGGTACCATTGCGCGCATAGCAATCGTACCTGTACTTAAGTCAATGCGATTGCCTAAATAATCCAGCTCACCCAAATATTCAAATGGCTGACCATTTTCCAAAACCAGTTTCACTTCTACCGCAGCACTTTCATCACTGCCATCGCCTTTAACTTTATCCATACCCATTTCAAGTCGTTCACGTTCACTAACACTAAAACTGGTATGAACAGGGTCTAAGCTGACTAACGTGGTAAGAATGCCGGATTGAGGAGACACTAAATCGCCGGTACTCACCTGGGTTGAACTAATTCGTCCAGAAAAAGGGGCGCGGATTTGAGTAAATGAAAGGTTCACTTCAGCAAGGCTGAGCTGTGCCTTAGCAGATTCAACTTGCGCTTCAGCCCCACGCAGCGATGCCGTCAGGTGATCAAACTCCGATTGCGAGATACTGCCTTTGGGCAGCAGATTCTTACCGCGATTAAAATCCAACTGTGCTTTTTTAAGCGTGGCATTAGCTTGTGCTAGGCTTGCTTTAGACGCGGCAAGCTGCGCTTCAAAAGAAGAAGGTTCTATGGTGTAAAGCAATTGACCCGCTTCAACCATCTGCCCTTCTTCAAAATGACGCTGCTTAAGATAACCGGAAACTTGTGCAGTAAGATTGGTGTCTTCGACCGCCTCAACACGACCGATATAAGATTTGCTTTGTTGATGTGACGTCGCCATAACAGGCTCTGCCACGACAAGTGGTGCTTTTGATTGAGGCTGACCTTGTGAAGATTCTCCACAACCAGCTAAAAACAGCGAACTAATAAGCGCTGTAGCAAGTATGGTTTTTTTCATAAAAATACCGCTAGATAAGTTTTAGTAACAGTAACTTAACTAACGGTACTATGTTTTATGTCCGAACATTATCAAGATCGGGGCACAAATTGTATCAATTTATTTCGAACTCTAAATATTATTAGGCTGTTTGTTTTACATTCAGTTTGCCAAGCAGTTTGGCTGGAGACTGCCAAGTGTAGACCAATTCAGTGATCTGGTTGCCACATGGAGCATCCCATAAACGCTCTAGTGAATTCTGCCCACCAATGTGCTCATAAAAACCTGTCGCTTGCTTATTGTCAGCCATCGCCTCCAAATAAACGCCATTATTTGGGAAATGCTGTTCGATCCACTTAGCCATCTCAATGATCAGAGCTCTCCCTGTCCCACGACCTCTAGCATTGGTATTAACATGCAGCGCATCAATAATAGTGCCTTTCTCAAAGTCATGGTTACCAAATGCACAAATAAACCCGCAGAGCTCACCTTTCTCTTCGGCGATGAGTACATGTTGATTAAATGGGGGATTGATTAATCGGGTTTGCCAAATCAATAAGCGATCATCAATCACTTCATTTGATAAGTATTGCGATCCTAATATTCCTTGGTAATAGGTTTTCCAACTCTGCGCATGCAAGTGCGCAATTCTTTCGTAGTCTTTATATCCAGCTACTTTTATTTCCATTGCCAGTTCCTTTTTACTTCCTGTAAGGCGATCATCCTCTATCTATACTATTCATTAACAAAAAAAAAGCAAAACATTCCAAAAATATCCGCCTTCACAATTTGCAACAACACCGGTTTGACTTACACATGTACGCTGATATTCTGGCTTACATGTGTTCGCTTAAAGGATATATCAATGCGTGCTGTGGAAAAGCCACCTCTAATCTGGCTCAATGTTCTTCTCTTTTTAATTAGTTTCATACTCGCTGTGGTCATCACGCCGTGGTATGGGTATCAACAGGGTTACGCTATAGAGCATTGGATTTGGCTCGTTGTTGCGTTCTCATTTTGTAACCTATCGATTACTGCGGGTTACCATCGTCTTTGGTCACACAAGACCTATCAAGCGCACCCTGTACTTCGTGTAATTTTTGCTCTTGGCGGTGCTTTTGCCCTACAGAACAGCGCGCTACACTGGAGTTCCGACCATCGAGTTCATCATAAACATGTCGACAACAACGACAAAGACCCGTATTCAGCAAAACGCGGTTTTTGGTTCTCACACATAGGATGGATGTTAAGGCACTACAATCAGGACACTTATAACGATTACGCTAATTGTCGTGACCTACAAAAAGACTGGGTTGTCATGTGGCAGCACAAGCACTACCTACTGCTGGCAATAGCCACCAACATTGGTATCCCCCTACTATTAGGGATAGTCTACCAAGACATCATCGGTATGTTGCTGATTGTAGGCGCTTTACGTTTGGTGCTTAGCCATCACACTACGTTCTTTATTAACTCTCTCGCTCACATTTGGGGTAAACAGCCATATACCGACAAAAATACCGCGCGAGATAATGGTGTTCTTGCCTTTTTCACCTTTGGCGAGGGATACCACAATTTCCATCATATTTTTGAAAACGATTACCGTAATGGGATTTACTGGTGGCAGTACGATCCGACCAAGTGGTTGATCAAAAGTTTTCACTATATCGGTCTTGCAGAGAAGTTACGTATCACTCCCCAAATTAAGATTGAGCAAGCCAAAGCTAAACAAGCATTGAAACGTGCAATCGATAGACTCGAGGGTCGCCCTGACAACACGCTTATCAAAGAAGCATTAAACAAAGAATTTGAGCAGATGATGAAGAAGCTTAATGACTACTTTGAACTGAAAAAGCAGATCGTCGAACAAAAACGTCATAACTTAGTTGAAAAGTATGAACGTTCATTATTATTGATACGCTACCGTCAATTAAGAACAGAATTTAAAGCACAACAGAAGCGCTGGAACACCGTGTTAGCCTATTACTAGCGGATTAGCTACAACTACTGTTTTCAACAAATCTAAGGAGTGAATAATTCACTCCTTTTTTCTATCTACTGCCCGTTCCCAATCGCTATGCGATCCAATTGGTAGTAAATCAATAAGCAAAGCCTTTGTTTGAGCAAGCTCCTAGAAGGCACCGATCTATAGTGATAAAGATCACACAGCTTTAGATATTTAAGACTCTCCGCCGCGATGTACTTAATAGCAGTTTTGGAATTAGTGAACAGCATTTTTGGAAAAAAACCGATAATAGATCGAGTTTATTCCACTGAAAAGTATACATTTATTAAAATGTTCAACACTCATACTTTCTATTATTGCCCAAATACATGAACCACATCTCTAGCCGTCACCTTTGAATGTTATTAGACTGTAAAGCAATTATTGCATTCAGTTCCAATTCAGTGACAAATCAGGGAAGCCCATGAATTACCAAGAGTTAATAACCACATTTGAACAGATCATTGGCAAGGATAATGTGCTGACTGAGGAAAACAAAACCGAGTACTACCGCTCGGGGTTTCGCTCTGGCAAAGGTAAAGCGCTGGCGGTTTTATTTCCGACGTCACTAGTGGAACAATGGCGCTTATTGGAAGCGGCTGTAGCGGCTAATTGCATCATTATCATGCAGGCCGCTAAAACTGGGTTAACAGAAGGTTCAGCACCCAGCGGAAATGACTATGACCGTGAAGTAGTGATCATCAATATTACTCGGATAAAAGCACTGCATCTTATAAACGATGGTAAGCAAATTATTAGCTTGCCGGGTGTTAGCTTGCACCAGCTAGAAAAGTCGCTAAAAACGGTCAACAGAGCCCCTCACTCTGTGATCGGTTCATCCACCATTGGCGCAACCGTTGTTGGCATTGCTAACAATTCAGGGGGCGCTCTCGTTAAACGCGGTCCTGCTTATACCGAACTGGCACTATTTGGTCGAGTCACTAAAGAAGGAAAGTTGGAGCTAGTCAATCACCTCGGTATCGAAGGTTTAGGTGACTCACCAGAAGAAATTCTGACCAACGTCGAGAAAGGGCACTTTCAGCCTGAGCAAATCCAAGACAACGATGCAATGGCATCCGATCGAGAATACAATGATCGAGTTCGTAGCGTTGATGCCGATACCCCTTCTCGATTTAATGCCGACGCCCGCAGGTTGTTTGAAGCTAGCGGTTGTGCCGGAAAGCTCGCCGTATTTGCAGTGCGTGTAGACACTTACCCTGTTCCAGAAAAAGAGCAGTTGTTCTATGTTGGCTGTAATGACCCAGCCAAGCTTACTATGCTGCGCCGCGACATACTCAGCCAGTTTAAAAACTTACCTGAAATGGGTGAGTACATGCACCGCGATATATTTAACTTGGCAGAAAAGTACGGTAAAGATGTATTTTTGTCGATCAATCACCTTGGAACCGACAATCTGCCTAAATTTTTTAGCTTGAAAGCCAAAGTTGAAACCTTTCTAAAGCGCGTACCTTTTGTATCAAAAGATTTGCCTGATATCATGCTCTACTGGCTTACCAAGTTATTCCCGCAACATTTACCAACCCGTATGCTTGAATACCGCGATAAGTATGAGCACCACCTAATTCTTAAAATGAGCGATGGTGGTATTGAAGAGGCCAAGCAATACCTTGAAAACATTTGGTCGAAACAAGACCAATGCGACTATTTCGAATGTAGCGCAGATGAAGGTAAAAAGGCGCTTCTGCATCGATTTGCAGCAGCAGGAGCAGCTATTCGCTACGAAACTGTCCACTCAAATGAGGTGGAGGATATCCTCGCTCTCGATATTGCACTAAGGCGTAACGATATTGATTGGGTGGAACAACTACCTGAAGAGATCACTAAAGATATGGTCATGGGGCTATATTATGGACACTTCATGTGCCATGTATTCCACCAAGATTACATATTTAAAAAAGGCGCCGATACTAAAAAGATTAAGTCTTTGATGCTTCAGCTACTAACAGAGAAAGGCGCCAAATACCCTGCCGAGCATAATGTCGGGCACCTTTATGAAGCAGAGCAGCAACTTCAAGAGTTCTATCATTCGCTCGACCCAACCAATACCTTCAACCCTGGTATTGGTAAAATGAGTAAATACAAACGTAATTGTAGTTGTTGCGGGTAAATAAAAGCCCCTTTTTACTTAAGTAAAAAGGGGCTTTTATTCAATATGACGTAATGACTATTTCATGATACGAGCTTTAAGTGCTTTGCCTTTCACTTTGCCCATTTGCAGTTGTTTCAATGCTACTTTCGCCACATCGTTTTCAACTGCTACGTATGAAACCATCGCTAATATATTGATCTTACCAATGCGTTTGCCATCAATACCCGCCGTCTTAGTTAACGCTCCTAGAATATCACCCGCTCGCACTTTCATCTTCTTACCACCCAAAATTTGGATAGTCGTCATTGCTGCTTGGTAAGGTTCACCACTAGGTTTGCTTGGTAGTGCCTTTGGTGAAATTTCGATATCCATGTACTCTTCAATCAAAGCAACGCGGTAACCATCTTTCTCACTGTAGAAACTAAACGCTTGCCCTTTCGCACCCGCACGACCAGTACGACCAATGCGGTGTACGTGAACTTCAGGATCGCGTGACAATTCGAAGTTAAAGACCGCATCTAGGTTTTCAACATCCAAGCCGCGAGCTGCTACGTCTGTTGCAACTAAAATTGAAATACTCTTGTTAGCAAACATCGTCAGTGCTTGATCGCGTTCACGTTGTTCCATATCACCATGAAGCTCAACCACACTAAAACCGCGATGCAGTAGCTCGTCAGTTACGTTCATCACCTCTTTCTTGGTATTACAGAACACAACTGAGGACTGAGGGCGGTGAGTCAACAACAAAGCTTCCAAAGCATCATCACGCTCTTGCGTCGACTCTAGTTTGAAGAATGTCTGCTCGATCGTCGTTGTTTGGTGCGTCGATTCTACTTTCACCATCAGTGGTGATTGAGTAATACGGCTTGCAATCGCTTCAATCTGTTTTGGGAATGTCGCACTAAACAACAAGGTTTGACGCTGTTTTGGCGCTTGTTCAATCACCGCATCGAGCGCTTCTTGGAAGCCCATTTCTAGCATGCGATCAGCTTCATCAAGCACTAAGGTATTTAGCTCAGACAGATCGATTCGACCTTTGCTCAAATGGTCCAAAATACGACCAGGGGTACCCACTAGAATGTGTGCTCCATGCTCAAGTGAACCAATTTGTGGTCCCATTGGCATACCGCCACATAAAGTCAGTACTTTAATATTGTGAATACCACGCGCTAATGTACGAATCTCTTTTGCTACTTGATCCGCAAGCTCACGCGTTGGGCACAGTACTAGCGACTGTACACGAAAGCGTTGAACATTTAGGTTGCTCAATAGTGCCAGTGAAAACGTTGCTGTTTTGCCAGAGCCTGTTTTGCCTTGTCCAATAACATCTTTACCTTCAAGCAGAGTCGGTAGACTTTGTGCCTGAATAGCCGTCATTTGCGTATAGCCAAGTGTGTCTAGCGTTGTTAGTAGCTCATTTCTTAGTGGCAGGGATTTAAATGAATCTGTCACAATCTCTTCTCGTCGATATTGCCCTAAACCTCAGTTACATATTGCAGGCTTAGCAGCTTAAAATTGTTGAATAAAAAAACCGCCTCATACGAAGCGGTTTTCCGTAATCTGGTATAACCCAAAGGTTATCTCAAGCCGTGTAGAAATTCAGCACGGGTTGCAGGGATAGATTTAAAAATTCCGCCCAGCGCAGTTGTTGTGGTTACGCTAGTCGCGTCCATTACGCCACGTGATTTCACGCAGTAATGGGTAGCATCAATAGTGACCGCGACATCATCCGACTCAAGTAACGTTTGCAACGCAACGAGGATTTGCTGCGTTAGACGTTCTTGTACTTGTGGACGCTGTGAGAAAAATCTCACAATGCGGTTGATCTTAGAAAGACCAATAATTTTCCCACGCGGAATGTACGCCACAGCCGCTTTACCATCAATAGTGACTAGATGATGCTCGCAAGTGCTGGTTAAAGTAATGTCCTTTACTCGAACCATTTCACTGACATTCATCTTATTTTCAATGACGGTGATTTTTGGGAAGTTTTGATAGTCAAGACCAGAAAAAATCTCATCAACATACATCTTTGAAATACGATGCGGGGTCTCTTCTAAGCTGTCGTCAGTTAAATCCAAATCAAGTAGCGTTAATATCTCACGCATATGATATTGAATCTTTTCCTTTTTTTCTTCACGACTGAACCCGCTACGCACCATTGGCGTTTCGAGTCCGCGGCTTTCAAGCGCATCTTTTACTAACTTCGCTGATTCGCTAAGACCTGACATTCCACTTCCTCACATTACTCCTTGCGGACGGGTGACAAGGATACTCGGATTTTTGCGGAATTACACCCACATTTTCTTTATGGGCTCGGCTCGCAAAGCTACGGCAGCCTTATTGTGGCGCGGAAAGTATGTTAAAGTTGGCTCAAACTAGAAATACATTAGGAATCATACATGGGTTGCTGTGACGCTCCGGGCTTGATGCCACTAGAAGAAGCGATGGATAACATGCTATCGCGCATTAAACCGATTCAAACTACCCTTCGCTTGCCCCTTGCCGAGGCTTTAGGCTACGTATTGGCTGAAGAAATTCTATCGCCAATTTTTGTGCCTCCTTTTGACAACTCTGCAATGGACGGTTACGCCCTTCGCATTGCAGACCTTGAACAATCAAAAACCTTACCATTAGCAGGTAAGTCCTTTGCTGGTTTACCTTTTGAAGGTGAATGGCCACAAGGTAGCTGCATTCGAATAATGACGGGTGCAAAAATCCCTCAAGGTTGCGACGCGGTTATCATGCAAGAAAACACTCAGGTTACTGAGGATGGCATTTTGTTCTTGCAAGACGAAGTGAAGCTGAACAATAACATTCGCCCAACCGGTGATGATATTAAGCAAGGTGATATCGTACTGCCTAAAGGCGCTCGTTTGTCCCCGCGTGATATCCCAATGATCGCGACACTGGGTATCAGCCATGTTGTTGTAGTGCGCAAACCTAAAGTTGCCTTCTTCTCTACTGGCGATGAATTGAAACCACTTGGTGAGCCACTGGCTGAAGGGCAAATCTACGACAGCAACCGCTACGGTATTAAACCACTTATCGAAAATTTTGGTTGCGAAGCGATTGATCTGGGTATCATTCCTGACTGCCCGAAAACCCTTGCTGAAACATTTGAGCAAGCACAAATGCTAGCCGATGTTGTTGTCACCTCTGGCGGCGTCAGTGTAGGTGAAGCGGATTACACCAAAGATATTCTTGAAGAGCTTGGTGAAATTGGCTTTTGGAAACTGGCAATCAAACCAGGTAAACCATTTGCATTCGGTAAACTCAATACCGCGTGGTTCTGTGGTTTGCCGGGCAACCCTGTTTCAGCAGTATTGACCATGTATGTATTGGTTCAGCCTATGCTGGCAAAACTGGCTGGGCACACTGAATGGAAAGCGCCGGAATCAATCCCTGCGGTAACCAAAACAGCCTTTAAAAAAGCACCAGGACGTACCGATTACCAACGCGGCGTTTATACCCTAGAAGATGGTAAATTTGTGGTTGAAACCACCGGTAATCAAAGCTCTGGCGCGTTCCGTTCAATGAGCCTTGCGAATTGTTTTGTCGTCCTTGAGCGCGAACGTGGACGCGTAGAGGTTGGCGAAACGGTGCAGATCCAACTGTTTAACTCAACGTTATACTAGGAGCGAGTGTGGAGATTTTATCTGATCAAGAGATGCTCAGGTATAACCGACAAATCGTGCTCAAGCAGTTTGATTTCGACGGTCAAGAAGCGCTTAAGCAAGCCTCTATTCTCATCCTCGGAGCAGGAGGGCTTGGTTGTGCTTCTAGCCAATACCTCGCTACTGCTGGTGTAGGTAAACTGACGCTGATTGACGATGACAAAGTTGAGCTTTCGAATCTTCAACGCCAAGTTCTTCACCATGATGCGGATATTGGTAAAAAGAAAGTCGAATCCGCGGCGGAGTCGTTAAAACAACTCAACCCATTTATCGAGGTTGCCACGATAGATTCGCGTCTGAATGATGAGCAGTTGCGTGAGTTAATCGAAAACCACACTTTGGTGCTTGATGCGTCCGACAATGTCGAAACCCGTAACCAACTCAACCGTTTGTGCTACCAAACCAAAACACCGCTAGTCTCAGGTGCGGCTATTCGTATGGAAGGTCAAATCAGTGTCTTTACCTATCAAGATGAGAGCGCACCTTGCTACCAGTGCTTAAGCAGTCTATTTGGTGGCGGAGCACTAAGCTGTGTTGAAGCGGGAGTTATGGCACCTGTTGTCGGTATTATCGGTGCTATGCAGGCAATGGAAGCAATTAAGGTGATTGCTAACTATGGCACACCCAAGCAAGGCAAAATCCTGATTTTAGACGCAATGACAATGTCTTGGCGTGAGATGAACCTAATGAAGATGCCAAACTGCACAGTATGCAGTTAAGCTGAAGCTTAATCAGTTTGAAAGGCGAACAAACAAGAGGAATGGCATGAACAACCCGAGAATCTTCATTGTCGCCTTTTTTATTGCTTGTATCATTCTCGCAATCACTCTTTGGCTCTTGCCATCGCAAAGCCCTGCAACAATCCAAGGCACGGTCATTTCTCAAACGTTAACCCAATCTCTTGATGGTCATCGTCGTTATCTCAATGTTGTTACCGACGACAATCAACAATTACTGATTCCCTCACCCGCGACTGTCGATTGCCCTAAAGGTTCGCGTATTTCATTGGAACTTGAATCGACATTACTCAAGCAGCAGAGCCGTTACCGATTTAAAGCGTGTTATCGACAAGAAAGCGAACAGCCTCAGCGCTACTGAAGGCTCGAGCTATATTGCCTTACACTTCGTCGCATCAGAAGATGATAGCGACGGATCGAAGGGCTATGTCAGATGCTTTACTAGTTTGAGATACAAAAATTCTGAATGTTCGATTGTAGCGCTCAATAACAAACGCCAGTGAAAGGAAAAATTGTCACTGACGTTGTTGTATTGTTAACAATATCCTAACTAACTTAAACTAATTTCAACTGTCAAAAAGCGGTTCATAGCGAGCAAGTAGTTTTTCTCTTCTCGATTTCGTCATCATTTCAACTATCTGCTCCACTGTTTTTTTCAACATGAGAGCTTTTCTAATTTTAAAGTTAGGATAGTAAAAATAGCTTATAAAACTAATCCCATTGGAGACCATCGTTTAGCTTCAAATCAATATAATCAACCGCAATAGGTACTGAAACTTCTTTATACAATCTTGCGCCACGGTTACCTGGCGTTGGTTTGCTATTTTCATACCCCATCGACTCACGCATTCCTTCTTCAGAAACCCACGTTTTCATCATCGTCAGTTCTCTTCTATTGCATATTCTGGGCGCGTCTCTCTTAATGATTTTAGTTAGCTCTTTTTCTAATGAAATTACAGTGGAAACAATTTCAGGCTCTTTCTTAAGTGAGCTAGAACCATCTTTTTCAAGCTTGCCATTTTTCACGTACATCTTAGTGTTGTAGCAAATAGGCACTTTGAACATGAAGGGTCTTGTCCATGCTCTTACTCCATATGGCAGGTTGTTACTTGTACGGAATGATTTTGATTTCTCAGTTCCGCAGTTTTGTACAACAATGCCATAGCAAAGACCTTTTGAAGAGTTTGATATCAACTCAAACTTCTCTTTAGTACCGGAGTTACTTGCCCATACAAAATTATCGCACGGCTTACCATTCGCCCTCTGAGTGCACTCATTTAAAGCTCTTTGCTGAGCATCTTCTTTTTTCCGATATGCAGCCCATCCATATGCCGAGCCATCTTTCCCTGATACCGTATAGTAGTAACCATACCCATTACCCGAGAACTCCAGTACCACACTACAATTTTTACCGCCTGCTTTCTGACATTCAGACTTTGCCTTATTAGCGGCGTCAGACCGAGTCGGATAGTCATGTGACCAGCCATAGTAGAAGCCATTCAACTTATCCATCGACAGTGCAGCATAACTCGTCCCATCGTTACTAGAATGAGCGTGGAAAGAGGTACTAACCAATATCAAGCTCAAAAACACCATTTGTTTCATAACCATATCCATCTAGCTGTGATACATACCGTTAACGTTTAGACTTTAGAATTCTACTCGTCAAACCAGTGCCATGATTTAACTTCATAAATTCGTTCTTCTTTGATTTAGAATAATTTCTACTACGTCGCTAAAACGTTATAGCTATGTCTAGGTCGTTCTTAATGACTAAATAGAATACGCAGAAAGGTGTTGTAAACACATCCCCCTTTTCCAATTAGATATTGTGTAGAATGTGGGGATACCCAGCACTAAATAACTCTCCGACAACAAGGAAATACAATGTCACCTTTAATCTCTGCACAACAACTTGAACAACTTATAAAAAAGAAAAATGTCGTGATTCTTGATGCCAGTATTGATTTTCAGATCCCTGCCGAAACGGAAAAGGATAAGATCAATAAAATCCCCGGTGCACTGCGTTTCGACTATGACAAAGAGTTTTGCAACCCTGACTCACCACTCCCGCACATGCAACCTTCTGAAGAGCGTTTTAATCTGTTAGCTAGACAGCTGGGATTAAACAACCATTCGATTGTTGTCGTTTATGATAATAGTGGTACGTTTGCTTCTCCACGCGCTTGGTGGATGTTTAAGGCGATGGGACACAAAGAGGTTTATATTCTTGATGGCGGCCTTACCGAATGGAAAAACGCTGGGTTTGACACCTCTCTCGACTATGCAAAACCAACCGGACAAGGCGATTTTTCTGGCAAGCTTAACCCTAACTTATTCGTTAATGCTGACGATGTACTTGATGCGATTAATGATTCGACCAGCCTAACAGTTGATGCCCGTTCATTAGCCCGTTTTCGCTCAGAAGTACCTGAGCCGAGA
>ERZ794982.100-NODE-100-length-41850-cov-17.584639_pt1 | contig 41850 bp, 34 predicted proteins | sample MGYA00433071_ERZ794982 | MGnify/ENA primary metagenome ERZ794982 (study PRJEB30140, sample SAMN00862574) | bioreactor metagenome | study: EMG produced TPA metagenomics assembly of the Bioreactor inoculated with sediment Metagenome (bioreactor metagenome)...
AATTCTTATAAAAGCGGAATCCCAAAAGATTCAGCAAATCCGCCTCACGCTCTAAGGGCCTGCGTCGTCTTGCCAAAGGTTACCGCAATGCCAAACAGAGCCGCCGTGTGTTGGCGATAGCTGCCGTCTATGATGGCATGAGCCGATCCGATGCCGCCAAAGTTGGAGGAATGGATCGTCAGACCCTTCGAGACTGGGTTCTGCGCTTCAATGAGCAAGGCCCCGATGGGCTCGTTGATCTTAAGGCGACCGGTGCTCCCATGCGTTTGACCCCGGAACAGATAGAGGCGTTCATTGCCATCGTGGAGGCTGGTCCCGACCCAGAAAAAGATGGCGTCTCGATCTGGCGCAGTCAGGATCTGGTGCGCGTGCTCGAAGAACGATTTGGGGTCTCCTACAAGGATCGTGGCGTGCGGGGATTGCTGCGACGCCTCGGCTTTGTGCGCATATCTGGTCGGCCCCAACATCCAGACCAAAAGGCTGAAGTCATTAAGGCTTTCAAAAAAACTTCCCTGCCACGCTGGCAGCGCATATAGGCCACTTGCCCAAGAACAAGCCCATCGAAATCTGGTATCAGGATGAAGCCAGGCTTGGCCAGAAGAATGGTCAAGCCCGGCTATGGGCAAAGAAAGGAACCAGACCACGCCTGCCAGCCGACCAAGGATACAAGAATGCCTATCTGTTTGGTGCCATATGCCCTGCACGTGGTGTTGGGGCTGGGTTGATGATGCCCTATGCCAACACGGAGGCCATGCAAATGCATCTTGACGAGATCAGCCGGACTGTGGCTCGTGGTGCTCATGCCGTAGTGCTGATGGATCGAGCAGGATAGCATACTACAAGCAGACTGGACGTGCCCAGAAACATCACCATTCTGCTCTTGCCATCCAAATCACCGGAATTAAACCCGGTAGAGAATATCTGGCAATACTTGCGAGGCGCCTTTCTGTCCAATCGTGTCTTTGAAGACTATGCCGCTATTCTCGACGCCGGATGCCAAGCATGGAAAAGCCTCGTCGCCAATCCAACAATCATCCATTCAATTGGGATGAGAGAGTGGGTTCATAAAAGTCAAACTTAAATGCCAAGGGTATGATAATCGCATGATCGAACGGCTCTGGCGATCCATCAAATATGAGTGCATTTACCTCAATGCTTTCGAGACGGGCTCAGAAGCAAGGGCCGGTATTGCGAAATGGATTACCTATTACAATGCAGAACGCCCACATTCCAGTCATGGCATCTTGACCCCGAATGAAGCATATGACACCACATCAATCATCGAGAAAATCGCAGCCTGATATGAAACCTGGAACCACCTTAAAAGGGCTGCAACATGGTCCAAAATCCAGGACCACCTCTCCTCACACCAAATGAATATGCCGCAAAATCAGCCTTGAAACTGATGGCAGCATGAAGCCAAATTCAACCCACGGATTCTCCCAAAAACTGGTAGAGAATTGGGGCGCGGGTCAGAATTTGCGAGGGTAATGGATACCCCAAAACCATAAGAGTCGACAATGGCAGCGAGTTTATCTCTCGGGATCTTGATCTGTGGGCCTATGTGAACGGTGTCACATTGGACTTCTCGCGGCCAGGAAAACCAACGGATAATGGCTTCACTGAGGCTTTCAACAGTAAGCTCCGCTCGGAATGCTTGAACGCACATTGGTTCATGAGCCTTGCGGAGGCACGTGAAAAGTTAGAGACTTGGCTTAGACACTATAATGAGGATAGGCCTCATTCAGCAATCGGATATAATGTACCGATCACATTGCATAATCCCGGTGGCGAAACCAGCCCGTCACTATGATAAGAAGCCGGAAAATCTAACTCCCGGAGGTCCAAACAGGAGGCTCACTGCATTGGGGCGCAGATCAATTGCCACACACGAGAGCTTTTGGGTTGGCATCTCTCACGAACTGGTAAGGCAACAACTGCTTCGGCTGCATTGGAACATGTCTTGATCAGTCGATTTGAGAATGCAATCTACACCAACCCCTTGAGTTGTGACTGCTCCATTTGAAATAAACTATTTTTGAGCCATTTGATTAAGAACACTCGAAACACTACCTTCATGTACTAAAAAGCCTCTATCAAGGCGAATTGCACGATCACAATGTTCGATAGTAGTTAGTCGGTGAGCAACAATAATAATTGTTTTTACACCTTGCAAGTTCATGACAGAATCAACTATCCCTTTTTCCGTAATAACATCCAGTGAGCTTGTTGCTTCATCTAAGATGAGTACTGGTGGATCGTTATACAACGCACGCGCGATTCCAATTCTCTGTCTCTGTCCACCGGAAAGCCTTACTCCATGCTCACCTATAGCTGCATGTATTCCGTCAGGCAACTCGTCAACATACTGCTTTAATTGTGCCGCATGTAGAGCCTCGTTAACACGTTGATCACTAATCAAGTGATCAGGCACTCCAAATGCAACATTTCTTCTCAGCGTATCATCTGTTAGATAAATAAACTGTGGTACGTATCCGATCTGTTTTTGCCACCCTCGAACATTTTGTGAAATATCTTGATCATCTACGAACAGTGAACCCTTCTGAGGTTGCAATAATCCAGTAATTATATCAACAAGCGTACTTTTCCCAGCTCCGCTTCCACCAACGATTCCTATGCATTCTCCCTTTTTAATTTCAAATGTTACCGTACACAAAGACGGTGCTTCACTTGTAGGATAGTAAAAGCTAACATCGCGGCAAGAAATTTTCTCCTCAAATATCGTCGTTGTTTGATTATTGAACGCTGGCCAGCTTCTAAGCTCTTTGACCTCGGCATACAATGCATTGATCACGGGTGAAGCAAACCGCAACCCCTGCAATCCAGCGATGATTCGAGCGACCGATGGCATCAATCGAAATGCCGATGCTGCAAAAAGCCCCAGCGTCGGTAATAACGCATTTACGGATTTTCCCGTCTGCAGCATTACGATCACCAGCACAACCAAGCCTATCACCGCTAAGAGCTCAAGGAAAAGACGCGGCAACCCCCTGAACACAACCCAGAGCATCGACGCATAAGCGCTCTTAGAAGCATGAATAGAAAACTGTTCTAAAAAGTGAGTTTCAAGACCTGTAAGCTTAACATCTTTAATTCCGTTCAAACCCTGTTGTAAGTGTTGCATACGAATGTTTTCGTGCTGCTCCCTCCATTCTCCCCAAATCGAAATCTTTTTACGTATACCTGAATTGATTAGCCAACCAGAGACACCTAAGATACCTACAACAATTGCCGCTCCCAAGGGCTCAACTGCCATAAGAAGCCCAGCAACACCAAACAAGACCAAACATTCCGCAATAAGCATCAGTCCTTGCTGTACAACCTGCGTTAACTCAGAAACCAGTACTGTCGCTCTTCTTAGCAAGGGGGCTGAATTTTGTTGAATATGAAAAGCATAGGGTTGCCGCAAGTACCCCTCGAATAAACGAGAGGATAGTCCCGCGTCTAAGGATGAAATGAATTTAGCCTGTCGCCAAGATAAGAAAGCCAAAAAAAGTGTTTTAATAATATATATTGATAGAAAGCAACCCATACCGTATATGATAAGAGTATTATGTGATGGACTACCAAGTATATCAATATACGGCTTCAGATAAGTATTTGAACTGATAACTTCAGGGTCCGTAATAAGACCAAGTAATGGTATAATCATACCAATCCCCAAAGTTTCAAAAATCATACCAATTAGCATAAAAAAAACTAGAGACCGAGCAGATTTACGCTGAGTTTTATCCAGCATAGCCCATAATTTTTGATACAAACGCAGTTTAGAGTGTGTAGCCATCGTCAACAACTATATTTTGTCCAGTTATATAACGAGACTCTTCATTTAGTAAGAAAACAAGTACTGATGCTACATCTTTCGGGTTTAGCATTCCCTTAAAGTTACACCTAGCATTATAGGCCGCTAAAAAATCTGCAGGTTGCTCAGCCCAAATCCCCCCCGGACTAATACAGTTAACCCGAACACCTGTGCCTTTGAAATACTGTGCAAAGTACCTGGTCAAATGAATCAGCGCCGACTTGATGGCCGCGTACTCAACAGGCATGGTCATCGAAGTATTGTCGTACACCTCAAACCGAGGCGGAATTACACCATAAATTGAAGACATATTAACAACATGGCCAAATCCCTGGTTCTTAAAGAATTCGCAAAATTTTTGCATTATCAGAAAATACCCACCAAGGTGAAGATTCACATTTTCATTAAAATCTTCATATGAAACATCTTCTAGTTTTCGCCCATAGTGGGAATTTCTTGGATATGCATTGTTAACGACGGCATCAATGCGACCGTGTGTCTTCGTGACCTCGTTAATAAGATACAGAACGCTTTCAACGTCATTAATATCCAAAGGAAACGCAATAGCTTGTCTATCCGTTTGTGATGATATTTTTGAAGCCAATGTCTTTGCCTTCTTGTAATCACTATCCGCAATTACGACTAACTTACCTTGTGCCGCAATAGCGTCGCAGAACGCCGAGCCTATTGTGCCAGCACCGCCTGAAACAATGACGACTTTACATCCCATTTTTCTATCACCATATTCACGTGTTGAGCTTAGCAACTTTCTTGCAAAACATATAATTCCATCTATACGCATTCTCACGTGGATTACCAGAGCTATCAAGCTCCCGATGCTTGGAGACATTAATCAAATCAAAACCATAACCTGAAGCAAAAGCTATAAATTCATCAGGGATCATATAAAAAATATTTTTCGGCGCGACGATAAAAGTCTCACCCAAAAATATTGAACGAAAAACACTCTTAACGTTCAGCCAAAAGCGGTGCAGACTTTGTTTTCTCAAAGACCAAAGAAGCCATAAAAAAACAGAACTACCATAAGGTCGTTCGACCATTTCATCTAACTCAGGCAACTCACCTACATATAATTTAGAACCTGACTTTAAAACACGCTTGAACTCCTTGAATGCGGCATCAATATCGTCAATAGCTTGACCACCAGCATTCAGAACACCGTTGCAAACCAAATAATCGACTGATTGATCATCGAATGGCATTTGCTGAATCATACCGTAATAAATTTCGATATCAATATTTTGCTTTGCAAACTCGGTAGTTACACGCTCTACTTCTTCATATGAAGGCAGAATTCCCACTAACTTGCAACAAGCTAACGGATCAGATTTATTTCTCAGTTTTTTCAATAGCAGGCCTGTACCACAACCAACATCAACAAACAAACCCTCTTTGGGCAGTTCAACGATCTCTGCAATATTCTCGAGGATATATTCCGTCAAGTCAGGCCGACCAGTTCGACCAGACAAATCGTTAAAATCCCGAGAACTCGCCTTAAGCTTGTATGTCTCTACCGCCGATTTTGCCTTAAGAATTGCCACATTCACCTCATCATATATTGTCTATTTATTTGAGATAAGTTCATCAATGTATTTGATATTGCGGCCTAGATTTTTGCCGTCAATATAACCAATATATTTTGACAATTCTTCACGATTGCAAAAAGACATTAGATCATCCTTGCCGTTGATAAAATCACTCAAGACGCAACAAAGCTGATCGGATGATCTTGCAATAGTTAAAGTCGAAGATCCATCGAAAGGGGGGTCCATAACCTCTGTATCATTTTTAAAGTAAACTGGAGCAACACCCATACAAGCTGCTTCGATGAGAGACTGAGAAACCAACGAAATATATACGTCATTTTTCTGCAAAACATCACTCATGTTCTCGTGAACGTATATTGTCCCAATAAGACCATCAAAATATTCTTTAAAGAAGCAGTTATAGGTGTCAACATAGCTATTGGACCGAAGCTTTACGTCAACGGTAAAATTTAAACCTCTATCACGCAGCTTGGAAAGACCATCCAATACCTTGTACATAAAGTCAAACTCCACACCTAGGTATGTGTTCATATCCATTAAACTATACCCCGACGCCCCGACAAGCACTCTTAAGTTTTTCCTATCAATCTCCTTCACACTATTCACAGCGGAGTAATAATCCATTCTTGGATCACCTAGACACATAACATTTCTGGCGTTTTTAAAATAATTACTTTTAATTTCCTCGGAATAGCTATTAATGAAAGTAGCATTTTTACCTTCATCATTATAATCTCCAGAAAGTAAGCCGTTAATGATCATATAGCTCTTAATATTTCTTTTTTTTGCAACACAATTAATCAGAGTTGGCACTAAACCAATATTTGCAATTAACACAACAAGATCTAATTTCTCCCTATCCATAAACTTAACCACAAAGCTCAATGTTTTCACGATCAAACCAAGGCGTAATTTCAAGCGCGACTCAACTATTGCGTAAATCTCATTGGAAATATCGTGGCCCATGACAATAAGTCGCGCATACCGTTTTCTCTGTAGATCGGAGAGCAAGTCCTCAGCAACATCTGAATAACCCAAGCCACTCATCGGCAAACTGAGAACATTTTCGCGAAAATACCTAAATACGCCACCCTTCCATGAGTAGTTAGATAAAAATATCTCAATATCTTTTCTTTTATTCAAGGATTGAACTATATCAGCAGTTGGGTAGTATTCTTGGATAAATATTTTTTTCTTTTTGGCCTTATAAATACATCGCTTTAAAAAAGATATGTTATATAAAATTTTAAGAAAAAATAATTTCGAATATTGCTTCAAACCAAGTTTTCTAATTCTACTATTCAGCCAGTTTTCACTGGGGAAATAATAATCAGGTAAATTATCTTTTGAATTGCTATCAAGTGAGAGGAAATTGAGATCTAGTTTTTTTAATATTCCACCAATATAGCCATTGTATGATCCAAGATATATTTTTGTGAACTCTATTCTTGTTAGTTGCTCTAGGCAGATAATATGCCGGACATAGGTAAGTATATCATCCCACAAATCAAGTCTTAATGAAAATCCGAACGGAACATCTTCATATACAAATATATCTTGCCCATCCTTGTCAAAATGCCAGTTACGGAAAAAATCATAGGCAATAAAATTGTGACTATGCAGTATTTTTTCATGTACCATATGATCTAAAAAATAGACTTCACCACCTTTTAATTCTATCTCGTGATACAATCCAAAATCATAAGTAAGAACAAGGTCTAATTCCTTGCAATAACCCAAGTCATCGCTCGAATAAAAATTCCTAGATTCAAGTATGTAGACATTTCTATACCTATTTTTTTTGATCATGATAGCTTACGTGCGGTTCCTCAATATCATTCAATCAAACTCCAGATGGTTACATCTGTGTGACGTATTGTTTGCATTTTGTTTTTATTGCGGGTCCCAATATCGCTCAAGAAAGCTCTCAGGAATTCGGCCTCGTGCCGATACTAAATGGGCTGCTATTCGATATCTCTCAGTGAGATCGAAGTCATGTACATTCTTCTTATAATAGTCCTGGACATCATTTTCAGAGAACAACACTTGGTCAAGCAAATTCTTACCGCAGGCCAACCTATGCTCTGAAAACTGTTGCTGCAAACATGATCTATTTTTGTTTCCGTGTTTTAGAGAGTAATTGATAGCGCTCCTAATTTCCCCTGAAGAGTTCTCATAGAATATATAATCTTCTCCTATCGGATGCGACCAAGAGATTGCTTCCCAGGGTTCCTCCATCCACTCTTTTATTGATAAAAACCTTCCCCTACTTCTTGAGTAAACTTTCCTTAATATAGCAAAATCATTTTCTTTAGGTGGATAGACAGATACCCAGTTGTTCAGATTTGTTGTCAAAAGTGGACGCTGCAACAGTTCTGCAACACTATATATTCCGGAGATCATTCCAATATATAATCTGCATTCTGATATCAGATAGACATCCATTAGCTTGGATTTGAACTTCGTAAATGGATAATCAATCACATTATCCATCTCCGGCAATCGTGTCATAGAGGCATCGCCTAGGCGGACAACCCATCCACCCATTGCAGTTATCTCTTTTATACCCTCTATATAATTAGCTATATCAGCATTTCTTTCTGGGTATTTATTACCATCCCCGTGGAAACCACCTTCTCTGACATGGAGACAAACATACCAAGCATCTCTAGGCAGTCCCATTTGTTCACGGATCAGTTCAGCCTTCTTACGCTTATGTTCGTGTAACCAGATAGGCACAGGCTCTTCCCATTGCTTTGCCCAATCATAGCTATCTACAATGTCCCATGAAAACTCTTTTACAAATTCGGGATTCCAGAGTGTCGGAACTCCGACAATTGGGTTTCTATATACATTATTCAAGTGTACGCCAAAGAGCATGCTGCGCATCAAGCTAACGGCTCTGAAGAAAACGAAATACGCTGTTATCAGTACCCTTGAAACAATCGTCACAGGACTATTGTATGCATAAGCCCTATACGAGGACTCTAGATTTACGACCTCAACATTGGGTAATCTATATTTCAGAACTCCCGGTATTCTGTACGGCCAAACAATATGAAGTTTTCGCCCTTCCCGTCTGGCCTTTAGAAAACCGTTATAGATTTCATCAGCACAATTTCCAACAACCTCAACATGTGGTGTCAGAATATATATTCTTAGGTGTTGTCCAATATAGTTACAGAATTTATATAATGAGGACCGAGGATAAATATCAAAGTCTGTTGCCAACTCTCGGTCTGTCTTACCATGCAACTTACGTAAATGTTTTTTTATATTTCTTACCAAAGAAATCATTACTCAACTCAAATAAATATACAGTGCAAAGGGGATAGAAAGTACAAGGCCGTCTTCTAATATGGACCTTTGAATGTATCTATCTGGTCAATCACTCCAACTGCATCCGAATCATGCCCAAGTGTCGCTAAGGCAGCGCGCGCAATTGAAGAAGCCTTTGGGTAAAATACATCCTCGAGCTTAAACGAGACTGGAGCGGGGCAGTTCGCCAAAGCAATCCGCTTCACTGGTGCTTTTAGGTATGCAAACCCCTTCTCTGCAGCAAGTCCTGCAATTTCTGAGGACACTCCACACAGTTCCCAACTTGTATCGGCAACAACCAAATGACCTGTTTTCTTCAGTGATTGAAGAATGGTTTCTTCATCAAGCGGGCGAATGTAACGTAAATCAATAACCTCTACCGAAACCCCTTGACGTTCCAACTCGGTCGCAGCGTGCATCGCTTTCTGGCTCATCAGGGATGTAGCAACAATTGTTACATCTGTGCCTTCTCGAACAATACGCGCCTTACCAATTGGAGTAGGCTCAAAATCCTCAGCAACCGGCCCTTCAAGACCATAAAGCGGGCGATGTTCCAAAATGACAACCGGACCATCATGTTGCAAAGCAGCGATTGTCATAGCCTTTGCATCATCTGGAAACGCTGGCATCATCACAGTCAAACCAGGGAAATGTGCCAAACATGATTGCAAGCTCTGAGAATGTGTCGCACCTTGCCCCCAACCCTTGCCAATGATAGCCCGCACAACTAACGGAACATATCCAGCATTGGTGTTGAACATATATTTCCATTTGGCCGCCATATTGATCAATTGATCAAATGCCAAGAACAAGAAATCATTCCGCACATGCACAACGACTGGACGTTTCCCCATCGCTGCAGCACCGGTTGCAATACCCGTTAGTCCATTCTCCATAGCAGGCGCTTCAAACACTCTTGAGCGACCAAATTTTTGGGTTGCCTCTGTCGTCGTTCCAAACACGCCTGCAGGGTAATCAACACCAATGCCGGTCACAAAAATACTTGGGTCACGCTCCATGGATTGAACCAAACCTTCAGACAGGGCTTGTGCATATGTCAATGTACGCATCATAATCCCATTCAAATATTATCAAAAAGTGTTGCGACATCTGGCCAGGGCGCTTCTGATGCGCGCTGGATATCGGCTCGGATACTGGTTTCAGATTCTTGCTGCCAAGCTACAAGCTCTTCTCTTGACGCCTGGCCTGAAGCCAGCAGTTTTGCAGAACTTCGCTTGATTGGGCAGCGGTCCATCCAGCGCTCGACTTCCTGCCGAGACCGGAATGTCCGTTTCGCCTCATGGTCATACATAGGGCCAACATGTTCTTTCCACCGATATGTCATACACTCTAGGAAAAATGGCCCATTGCCTTCCCTGATGGATTGAACAATGTCAGCAGTCTCAGAATAGACCAAGGCAACGTCGTTACCATCAATACATTTTGAGGAAACTTTAAACGCTTCTGCGCGCTCGGAGAGGCTCGTTCCATCTGCCTGACGGACCCAGATCGGGGTTTCTGTTGCGTATAAATTGTTTTCACACACAAACAACACAGGCAAATTTCGAACAGACGCAAAGTTGAAGGTTTCATAAATTCCACCTTCATCCATAGAGCCTTCACCAAAGAAAGCGACAGCCACATTATCCAGACCATCTAATTGGAACGAGAGTGCCGCACCTGCAGCCAATGCAGGTGCCTCACCGAGAATGGCTGTCGTCGCAACAACGCCATTTTCCCGATCCGTCAAATGAACAGAACCTCCGCGTCCACCGGAACACCCAGTTGCTCGCCCATACAATTCTGCAGCCAGTTTATATGTCGAACCACCTTTGGCCAGATAATGATTGTGGCAGCGGTGGTGACTAAAGATCACATCATCTTGGCGCAACGCAGCACAAACACCAACGGCAATCGCTTCTTGTCCTGTACCAAGATGAACCGGCGTGCGCATTTCTTGTTCTCGATAGCGCTCGGCAATGACTTCTTCGGTATTACGCACCTTCAAGAGCAGTTTATGTAGCTCTCTCAGTGTACCGCCGCATAACTCATTCTGGTTACTCTGAATGGTCACCTCGTAGGCCCTTCTATCAATTTCATGCAAGTTCTGGAAATAGCATCTACTTCATCAAAGTGGACACATATTTCTTTAGTACGGTCGGATTAATAGATTCGCGATTACATACGATCTGTACATCCATTGCTGCAGCAACACTTCCAATAAATGCAGCAAGTTCTGCATCCATTCCCTTGGCAACACATAGCCCCGAGAGCGACAAGAATGCGTCCCCAGCACCAATACGGTCAACCACCCGCGTAGATAGGGCAGGAACGCTGTGGAAATCTCCACTAGATCGGTCATACATCATGACCCCCTTCGTCCCTCTCGTTACAGCAAGCTGACTGGCCTGAACCCGGGCGCAAATCTGCTGGGTTACGACCTCAAGCTTGTCATGACGGTTGTGCGCAGCCAATCGCAATTCAGGTTCATTCAATGAAACAAAATCCACCCGCGGATAGCGATGAATAACGTTGTAGCCCCTGTTCCCACTGTTGACCTGTGTATTCACAGCCAGCTTTTTTGACTTCAGGCTTAAAATAGAAACCATTTCTTGGGTGATAAAACCGTTCCCAAAATCCGGAACAATTACCACATCATATTTGGAAATATTGTCTTCCAACCATTTGACAACGGTGCCGCTGTCTTCATTCAATGTCGGGTCTTCTTTGTAGAAATAAACCTCAAACAGCTTAGACAAATCGCCATCAACAAATCGACGCTTTGTAACCGTTGGAGCATCTTTGAAGTAGAAGAACTCGGGTTCTACATTTTCTCTTAGCTTATCCCGAATAAAATCTTCATGACTATCGACAGAGCCAAGCCCGGAAACAAGCGTTACATTGCCAACAAAACCAGCAATATGGTTTGCCACTGCAATAGACCCACCGGCGAACTGTTCCTCTAGGTCGTAACGCACTGCAAATACATTGCCCTTACCCGTTTGGCCCAATGCCGTTGTATAGTGATACTGATCAATAATCGCATCACCAACGACCAAGACGTTCATATCAGACAGGCGTTCGATTTCGTCATGAATATTCTGTTCAGTCCAGCGAGTTCTGAAATCATGCAAGAATGCTTTGGTCTCAGGTGGGAACACATCAAAATGTTCATTCAGCAAGTTGCTGGAACTAAACGTAATTTCATCTGTGTAGAAAATCCGACCACCGTGAGCCTCGACAGCTTTTTGCTCTAAAACAATGTTTCCCGTCACATCGTCACTTTGTGCGCGGTAATCGCTGCCTTTAGCATACACAGTCGGCTGAACTGTATTCAGCAGTTCGACTGCAGACACTTCATGATTGATAGCCACATAATCGACACAAGCCAGTGCTGCCAGATTTTCGGCACGTAGCTGCTCATTGAAAACTGGACGCCCTGGACCTTTGTGGACATAAGCGTCTGCTGTCACCGTCACGAGCAGAATATCACCTTCTTCTCTTGCGCGTTGCAGATAGCGGATATGCCCCGTATGCATAAGGTCGAACGTACCATGACACAGGACTATCGTTTTACCGTCTGTACGGAAGTCCTTGGTTAGCTGGACCAGTTCATGGACAGACTTTAACTTATGACTCATCATCACCAGTACTACTCTTCAAACCCGGCACCAAATCGATCTGATAAATTATGCAGAATAAATTGGTGTGCAATTTCCACAATTCCATAATCTGATGAAGGAACCCAGATATTCAGGTTGCCCTGTTGTCGCAATCCATTGTCGACTTCGAAGCCGCTCAATGTCACAACCTCTCCGCCTTTTTCCTTCATAGCCTCACAGGCGCGATGAATATTGGCGGAATTGCCTGAACTGCTAATGGCAATCAGCAAATCTCCAGCTTGAGCGACTTGCTTTACATACAAGGCATAAGCGTTTTCATAACCATAATCATTGGCGAGACACGTCAGAGAAGACGCCTCATGCAGGGTGAATGCACTGATTTTTGCGACATTCAAGAAATCAATGCATGCGTGGCTTGCCACCCCTGCACTTCCCCCATTTCCCACAATATAAAGCTTCTGGTTAGCTGCTTTCAAACGACCTAGCTTATCGCAAACAGCTGACATACCAGCCTCTAGCTCACAAGTCTCAGCGGTCCCGGATGTCACAACAGTTTCGGTAAGGATTTTTGAAAATTCCGCAGCACGCTTTGCCAAAGTCAGATCTTTTTTTAGAGATGTCACGGTTTTTCCTTCCCAAGGTACTGGAACCAAGTGTTCGTGGCTTCTTTGATAGCGGCTGGATCCCAAACCGGAGCATCTCGCCAGTCTTCTATACTCTCAAGAATAGTCTCAACCCCTTTTTCAAAAGGAACTTTTGACTTCCACCCCAACAACCGTTCAATTTTACGAACGTCCGCAAATGTGCAATCTGGTTCACCCGGACGCCTAGGAATGTATTCAACTTCTGAGTTGATCAGTTCAACCAATTGGTTAACGCTATAATGATCGCCACTACCGACGTTCATAGCTTCGCCAGAAACGTCTGAACTTGCAGCCGTCATAAAGGCATCGGCAACATCCGTGACAAAAGTGAAATCGCGCGTCTGCTTACCGTCTCCCACGACTGTCAAAGGCTTGTTGTTAAGTTTTTGCGCAAGAAACACGCCAAAAACAGCACCATAAGCCCCCGTCGTTCGCGAGCGCGGACCAAACACATTAAACAAACGCAAAGATACGGTTGGCAGACCGTAGACTTTGGCCCAGTGCAGAACCAATTCTTCACCCATATATTTGGTCAGCGCATAGGGGTATTGTGGACGGATCGGCACCTCTTCCGAAGTTGGGTAGGCGTCCGGAATACCATAGCTAGAAGATGAAGCAGCATAAACCAACCGCTTCACACCACTATCTTTGGCACACTGCAAAACATTGAGTGTCCCGGTAACATTCGTGCTAAAATATTGATCCGGCATCTCAATGGAAGGCACAATATCCGCAAGACCCGCAAGGTGAAAGCACCAATCCACCCCTTCGAACAGGGGCTCCAGCGTCGATCTATCACGAACATCTGCCTGCACAAACCGCAAGCCTGAATTGCCTTCCACTGGCTTTAAGTTCTCCAAGCGCCCTGACGTCAAATTATCAACAACAATGACGTCGTGCCCGTTTTCCATCAGAAGCTCTGTCAGATGACTTCCAATAAAACCTGCACCACCCGTTACCAAACACTTCATCGGTTATGCTATCCAATTAAATAAAGTTTTTGTGTTCTATTTGATCTTCAGTAAGGTTGTAGAGATATCGATTAATCTCGTCCATCCTACAATTCACCCGGCATTCTTTGATATCCAGCTCGTCACGAACATACTCAAAGTTTGCCTTGCGCTTTTCGCCTTCCCAGATCTCTTGGAATGTATTTTCGTTGATGTTTCCATAGTTGAAGCGATCATCAAGCAAATAAGCACTACAACCATACAAGGAACCGTCCGCCATCAGATAAGCCCAAAATGCTGGTGTCGCATTGCATTTTTGATATCTATTTTCGCCATAATCTACATATTTTTTCATTGTATTCATACGAAAAACAACTTGAAAATCATCGGTGTTAAGTGCTCTCAATCGCTCCGATAAATGCAGATATTTTTTGTAATCTATCTCTTCATAAATGTGCGTTTCGCTGAAAAGATGTTGCGAATACGGCTTAATAACAAGATAGTCTAATCCAATTTCATCTCGACAAATTTGCGATAATTTCTCCATTTCATCAGCATTTTCTGGTAACAGGAGAGACTGCCCACCTATTCGGCACCTCGAACCAGTGCTATTTTTGTGCTTGACTGCAGCTTTTAAATTTTCAACGACACGATCAAAATCTCGTTCTTTGCAACGATGGACTTTTGCATATGTTTCTGCGGATCCTGCATTAATGGAAACCTTGATCCATGATGTCAAAGGAATGGACTGCTCAATAAACTTTTGATTCATAGCTGTTGCGTTTGTCGTAAATGCAACATCAATACCTGCATCTTTGGTGGCTTTCACAATTTCATTGATCCGCTTGTGCAAGAGCGGCTCACCTTCTCCAGCATACATGATGCTTTTAACACCCAGTTTTCCCATTTCTTCAAGACGTAACTTGAGCAAATCAGCATCCAACCGATTACTTTTGTAGCCGATATAATCTACGGCGCAAAAAGTACAGCGGTGGTTACAGGCCCCAACAGGAGAAATTTCCACATAAATGGGATAAACCTTCTTTGCCTTTTCCCAATCATTCCTAGCTTGCATAAACTGCGCAACTCTTTCCGGGTGATACATCAGTTTATGACTATCAATAGCAAACCTATCCGACATTAAATTCACTCCACCGTCTTTCAGCGACTACACTGCTTTTTTTCATCGTATCAAAAGGTCTATAGTGTCTATCTGCCTGGATCAACATCGGTTAGTCATCAAATACTCAACAATTCTGAAATCAAGCTCGGTATCGATATCGATTGATCTTTCGTCAGGCATCACAACAATTCGTGTACCTGTTGTAAATAGAGATTTATCATTAAAAAATGCGTGCCTACGCCACGCATAAATTGATGCATTCATGTCATAGCATTTCGGAGCATCTTGACGGCGAATAATTTTTTCGGGCAAGGTCTTCGCCAAAAACACAATTCCGAGATCATCTTCTTCCACGAGATTAAAGTATGGCGAGCGACGTGCCGGCGTTCCAGTGATAACATTGCTAGTATCAGGCTCCTCGAGCTTCGACAACACAGCCGCTATATCCTCTATCTTACGGAGGGGAGATGTCGCATCAAGATCAACAAAGGTGTCAAACAACAAACCGAGCTGTTTTTCTACCTCCGACGCGCAATGTTGAATCGCAGGCATTTTAGCAGACGTATCCAATGCCATAGAATCCGGTCGTGTTATCAAAATATCGCTGCCAAAATCACGTGCTACAGCCAAAATATCATCACTATCACTGCTGACCGCTATTACATCAAACAATTCCGACCGTTTTGCTAGCTCTACGCTGTGGGCTAGCAATGGTTTCCCAGCGAGCATACGGATATTTTTATTTTTGACCCCTTTTGAACCAGCTCGCGCGCATATCGTACACAATCGTTTCATCTAATAATCCACCTTCCTTGCATACTTGCCTTCTCAATATCCTGAATGAGCTTCACAGTTTCAAGAGCTTCATCAACAGAACAGAGTTGGGTTAGTTGCCCATCAAAGACTGCTCTGTGCATATCTCGATATGTATCATCTCGATCAACTTGATACACCTCATGTCTACCATTTACTGTTACCGTTCCAGTACCAAAATTTGCTTCGATCGTTTTGGTTTGGGTATTTATTGTAATAGATCTCCTTGGCATTCGATCCAAATAGCTCATCTGCAGAGTTAATACAGAACACAGCTCTGTCTGCATTATTAATACGTACAAATCATCACTGGTAATTTCCAAATCACTATAGTGACCACCTATGGCTGCCACCCTGACACAAGGACCAACAATCCAGTTGATGAAATCGAGCTCGTGACTGAGATCTCTAAGAACACCACCACCGTCATTTTTTTGCGCCGAATAGCAATTACGATAGTTCGAATCTGGGCGCCAGTCTGGCAAGTACTGGCCTACATATGCTTGTATTGATAAGACTTCTTCATCCGTCAGCATTTCTTTGAGTTTAATGAGAATTGGATGGAAACGTAAATTGTAGGCCACGCATATTGCTGAAAACTTATTTTGTGGCAGCTCTGCGTAATCAGAAAAAAGAGGCTTTTCAACCAGCAAGATACCATCAAACCCGGCCTCTGCGAGCAAGCAAACTGTAATGTAATGTTCGCCGGTCTTGTTTGCAACGACAATATACTCAGGATCAAATTCCTTAAGCGCCTGATATACCGAACTATATCGCTTGGGATAGTCTATCTCACGACCACTCACAACAGCTGTATCGTAGCCTTGTTCGACTAGAATCCTAGTGTGGCGAGCACCAATTGAACCAAACCCAATCACAAGGCTTCTCATGACGAATTCTCTTGAGCATGCTTCTCTTCTGCCTGAAGCAAATCATTGTGTCGACCAACGTCAAGCCATGGCTCGTGCATGGGATAGACAACTGTCTTTTTAGAATCATCCTGCAATCGTGCAAACAATGATGGCATGTCACATCTTTCGTCAGCGTTTAGATAAGACAGAGCCAACGGTTCCAATACATACACACCAGCATTGATATGGCTTCTCGAAATTGGCTTTTCTTCAAAACCAACGATCTCGACTCCATTTGTCCGCACGACGCCAAATGGGTGTTGCCATTCATATTGTCGAACAGCCATAGTTCCCATTGCACCCTGACGAACATGATAGTCAACCATATCCCCGTATTGGATATCTGTGAGAACATCTCCGTTAGTAATAATTAAAGGAAGTTCTGACTTGGGAGCATACAAATTAATCGCTCCTGCTGTTCCCAATGGCTTTTCTTCCTTCAAGTATTCAATCTGCACATCCCATTGAGAACCGTCACCACAGTACTCTTCAATCATATGCCCCAGATAATATATCGCTAGTACAAACTTTCTGAAGCCTTCTTGCTTAGACCTCTCTATGATATGCTCAAGCAATGGTTTTCCGCCCACAGACAAAAGTGGTTTAGGGCAATTCTCAGTATGCGGCCTCAAACGTGTTCCGAAACCGCCAGCCATAATTATAACCGTGTTATCCCGTTCTGAAGGCAACACCAACTCTTTAAGGGAAAAAAGTCCGATAATATGATATTCAGAGTCAACAATCGGCAAATGCTGTGCCCGATTTGCCTTCATCAGCTGTAGAGCCGCATCTGCCTCCAATTGATGGGGTACGACCAAAGGATTAATGTTCACAAGCATATCAATTAGATCATCAAGATTTAGCCCACGCAACAATCCCCTTCGGATATCTCCATCGGTCAATGTACCATACAGCTTATTTTCTGGGAGCGTTACCAACACAATCTGTAAGGATGTGGCATTCAAGTTGGCAATTGCATCTCTGATCGTTGCCCCCTTAGGAAGCATAGCTTCTTTCCAAGTTTCTACAGAAGACGATAAAACCATTAACTTGGCTCACTCTCTTTCCAATAAAAGCTCAAATGCTTCGGCCGCCTCATAACCTGAGTTTGCACCACGCCATTCAGCTAACGCTTGAATTGCTCGATAACTCCTCGGAAATGGGAATTCATGCATTTCGGACTCGTATATTGAGAGCATTTGTAATTTAGCTTCCAAATACGCCTCGATATTCACAAAATAGTTAGGCTTAAATGCCAACTCTGCTGCGCGACCGAACTCGGTCTCAGAGGGCGTTTCATATGTAAATACGCGTTTCACTGAACCGTAGCGAAACCATTTTGTACAGGAGCTAACAACATCAAAAACTACACGATGATCTGAATGAACATCCCCTCGATGAGGCATAAATAGTTCTGTCGGAGAAAAGTTACTGAAAACCTCGGAAATGCGGGATACCAAATCGCTCTTCCCCATCTCATCTAAACGCGCCGGGCACAACTTAAGACAATAAACCTTATCAAACCCAACCCGAGATGCCACCAATTGAATCTCTTTATCTCGTTTCTTGATTCTTTCGTCTGACCAACCATTTTCCTTTGTCATACCCGTCACAATAAGCCAACCTAGAGTATGGCCCGCTGATTTACGACGTAATAAAGTTCCACCGCAACCCAATAGTTCATCATCAGGATGGGGCGCAATGACCAGTGTTCTATCTAAATTCATTTACTAATTCTTCTCACGAGTTTTTAAAGACCATTGTCCAGTGACGTGCTTTAGTTGTTTCTATGGTATAGCTAAACTCGCCAACAATTAGTCTTTCATCAGGAAAGCACTTTGGAAGCTCTTCTGCTTTGGGAATAAGTAGAATACAGCCTTCCTGATCTTCAACGTTAGACTCGTAGATACTGTTTCCAAGACACTTTGCCTGTTGATGCGAAACATCTCCTGGAGCAGCCGTCGCACCAATAAATATTCCACCAGACTTTAATACTCGTTTAATCTCTTTAACGGCTCTGTGCCAGCTCTCCCAATCGTTATAACACAAAACTTGCCAAGCAACGACAGCATCAAATGTATTTGTCTCATATGGTAGTGGTTCATCAGCCGCCAGCAGTTCTAGATTTGCTGATACCCCCTTCTCTTGTAACCTTTGTTGTGTTTTCGCAACCGCGTGTTCTGAAATTTCGACTCCAGCCATCTCGAACCCGAGTTGGGCAAGATAAATTAGGTTAGCACCTGTCCCAAAACCGTATTCAAGTACTTTGCCCGGTGCCGATAAGTTGAGATAACGACGTGCGCAACGAACAAAGACATCATTGGGGACCAAAAGATCATTCTTCCCTTGGGAGTATAAGTTTCTCCAAACCTTCGAATTGATATCTACGATCTTTTCCATGACTAGGTATACTCCTATCTGATGCGCTTCAACTCTAAAGGGTCCTCAATTTTCATACGCATGCTTTCAAAATCGGTATTTATTAGGTATTGATAAGCTCTCTCGGACGCGGAACCATCTCCGTACGGGTTTGTGACATCATGAAGCAATCTTTGAAATTCTTCTGAAATGCATTTATCAAGAGCTAAACCAATTTCCTCGGACGAAGCTCCGCAAAAGATAACATTCTCTGAACAATAACGCCCCTGCTGACGGGTGCCAACATTGACAACACCTAGCGGAATAGAGGCTGCTTCCAGAATTCCTGAGGAAGAGTTCCCAACTAAGAAACGCGCTCCATGATATAAACTTAGGAATTCCTTACGCTCCAAATTTTTGTAAAACCAAAAATCGCTAGTTTCAGAGTATTGTTCTATTGTTTCCACAATTGCATGGTTTCCAGGATCCGTATTCGGATAGCTTACACACCCAGGTATATTGCGCTTACGCAATTCGAGCAAGATATTCTCAAACTGCTTTGCGGCCTCCTCAACTTCATCATCAACCGGATGGAATATGACTAACGCATACCCATCAAGGCTCTTATTAGTTGGGAAAGAAATAGGAAAATCATTTCTCACACTTTGAAAGGCTACAAACTTATCTAAAGCACAGTTTCCTGAAACAAAAATTCTGTCCTCAGACTCCCCCATTGCGAGCAAACGCTCTTTATGTTGCTCGATGGTCACTATATGTGCTGTAGATAACTTTGATGTCGCATGCCGAATTTGAGTATCAGAATGCCCGTCTTTCTCATGATCGCCACCATAAAAATGTATGCTTGGAATCTGTAAATAGACTCCAAGCATTGCACCGATCATGACATCTTCACGATCACCAGCATAAATAATAATATCCGGTTGCCAGTTCGCTACGCAATCAACTGCCCCCTGCAAAAATACACTGGCTGTTTTAAGCCGTGATGATAAAGTATCCCCGTCGATCAAACTCTCAATCTCAGATAAAATCCTAAACCCATCCCTTTTTATGCAATTAATAGTAAGCCCATAGCTACGAGATAGGTGTGCACCTGATGCCAATATTCTAAAATCAATCTGGGGGTCTTCATTCAGTCTAAAATACAGATCACTCAAGAGATCATAATCTGACCTTATTGAAGAAAGCGCCAGTATTTTTTTCAGCATACAACGCAATCCTTTTTTAACAGATCTTGCGATTTTTCCACGCCCAAATTGAATAGAACATCTAAACTAGAAAGTCCGCAAACAAACTCTGTTGAGCTTTTTTGTGAGTAATGTGGATGACGAAAATTGCTGTACTCTATTTTACATAAATCGTTAAATAAAGAGTCGTCTAAGTAGGCCTGCGCGCCCAACCCTGATATGTAACAATCGGCACCAACTTGCTGTACCAAGTCAAGAACTAAATTACCACCTTGATTTTCTTCATTTGTTATATATTCACTCTGAAATACTATTTGCGTTTTTACATCAAATAACTTTAGGCATAACTGCATGGATCCCCAAATAGCATCAATCAACCACTCATATTCTTCTAAATAAAACTGCTCAACGTAAGGAAAAATCTCATCGTAAAAACGATGTTTAGCATAATTATTTTTAAGAAAATTAACATGATTACAACACCATTTACTATCATAAATCTTTAAATCTCGAATTTTTTTCTTTAGATATGACTTTTTAGCAAAAGGGATTGTTAGGTATTTCACTTTGCCATCTAAGGTTAAGAAGATATTTCTATGCTGATATGCTTTATCAGTAAGTTGCACATCGTCCATTACCATATAGACATCACTTTGAGATATCTTATGCAGAAGACCAAGCCATGGGAAATAGCTTGGCTGATGAATCGATAGTTTCATTTTTATATCTCAATTAATTCATCTTGAGTAAAATCACGTTTGGCCATTTGGCCCATAACCTCATCCCAGAACATGGGCGAGATACCAATACCCGGTCGTTTAACCGTCAGGTTTTGCTCAGTAAACACTTCTCCGGCTGCAATATTCCGCGCCGCCACTACAGATTTTCGTGCAACCTGCATATTCTTGCGTTCTGTCTCCGTCGGGCGTTTGATACCATCGCCCAGTGCGTGCTCGATATTCCGAATGGCGCTCACCATGGCTTTCAATTCATCCGGCTCCAAGCTGGCCTGATGATCAGGCCCCGGCAATGCTTTATCCAGCGTAAAGTGCTTTTCAATTACCGTCGCGCCCAAAGCAACCGCGGCCGTCGGCACTTCAATCCCCACGGTATGGTCTGAATACCCAACCTCCACACCCAATGCCAGTCCCATAGACTGCATGGCTTGCAAATTCACATCTTGCATAGGGGTTGGATACTCGGTAGTGCAGTGCAACACGGTGATTTGTTCCCGTTCAATCCCGGCCTGCTCCAGCACATCCAACGCAGCTTCCACATCACCCAAGGTTGCCATACCTGTAGACAAAATCACCGGCAGACCAAAGCCAGCCACGGCCCGCAAATACGGCAAATTGGTAATCTCACCGGATGGAATTTTCATTACATTCACACCCATCGCCACCAGGTCATGCAGGCTTTGAATATCAAAGCCGGTAGAACAAAATTCGATCCCAACCTTTTGACAGTGTGCAATCAGACCCGCATGCATAATGTCACTCAGCTCCAGCTTGCGCAGCATCTGATACTGAGTGTCTTCCCCCACTGTCGTGACTTTTTGATAATCGGCCTTTTGCGCATCTGGCGTAACCAGACGATCCGCCTTAAAGGTCTGAAACTTGACCATATCAGCCCCAGAATCGGCAGCAGCTTCGATCAATTGGCGGGCCATATCCATATTGCCATTATGGTTGACCCCGGCTTCGGCGATGATAAGCGTGTGCATCACAGGTTTTCCTTTTTCGCCTTGTGTGGCAAGACCGTTCCATCCGGGCAATCTTTTAGCACTGCAATGCCCATTCCGATAACGCAATCTTTGCCAATCGACAGTCCTTGGCGCACCACACTACCGCTACCGACAAATGTGCCCTCCCCAACTAGCACCCCACTGTTGATACGACTGCCAGTCGAGATATGGCAACTGTTGCCGACACAAACATCGTGCTCAACCAAAGACAGACTATTCACAATACAGTTTTCCCCAACGCAAGCCCCAGCATTAATCACCGCTCCATGCATCACCATGGTCCCCGCGCCAACCGTAGCATGCGGCGACAGAAAAGCGCGTGGAGAAAAAATGGCCGGAGCTGGTGTACCATAAGCGCACAGCTGTGCATACAGACGCTGACGTACCCCGGCGTTCTTGATTTGCCCAATGGTCACCACACCAAAATCCGCCTTGGCCAAAAGACACGACAAGTCATCATCACTGCCTAAAATGGGATAACCCAAAAGAGTTTTGCCCACCTCGGACGGTAAATCCACCAAACCAAGAATCTCGTAGCCGCCGTGCTGCTCGATCACATCAATACAGACACGGGCGTGGCCACCAGCCCCCAAGAGAACAATGGTCGAACGCTTTTGCTCCGCCATCATGCATGCCTCCCGTCCAGCAACTGCGGACTACTAGGAATGTTGATCAGGCGTTGCAGCAAATTTTCTGAAACTGGCAGATCCGTGCGCGGACAATCCTGATACGGTCCCATGTGGTGCATCAAGTTCCACGCCGGACGGGTCATCAGCCCCGCATCATTTGTCGCCACCAAAATGGCATCCCGCACCACCAGATCCGGCACATCCAGCAGCAAGGCATTGAGCCAGTAATTGCCCTGGCAGCCATCCGGTTCGGTAAACAAGGAGACACCGTCAATCTCGGCGAATGCAGCCTGATACGCCGCAAACAGAGCACGTTTTTCCACCACCGATTGGGATACACGCTCCAACTGGGCACACCCCAATGCCGCATTGATATTAGGCATCCGATAGTTAAAACCCACCATGTCATGGGTAAATTCCCAACGATGTGGCACCTTGGCTGTAGTGGTCATATGTTTGGCCCGTTTGGCCAAGGCGATGTCATTGGTCAGCACCATGCCACCACCGCCGGTGGTCATGATCTTGTTGCCATTAAAGCTCATGGCCGCCACCCGACCAAAGCCACCTGTGTGTTGCCCTTTGTAATAAGAACCCAAAGATTCCGCTGCGTCTTCCACCACGGCGAGGCTATATTTGTCCGCCACCGCCAACATGGGATCCATGTCCACTGGACAGCCGAACGTATGCATAGGGATCACCGCCGCAATCCGACGTCCGGTTTGACGGTTCCAACAGGCCCCGTTCTTAACTTCGGCAATCTCCGCCAGATAAGCATCCAACGCCGACGGAGATAAACCCAATGTGGTTTCTTCCACATCCACCAGATGCGGCACGGCGTGACAGTATTGAATGGCATTGGCTGTGGCTATAAAGGTCAGAGCTGGCGCTAAAACTTCATCGCCTGGCTGTACATCGCACAGTAACAGGCTGACATGCAGCGCCGCAGTACCATTGACCACCGCCACCGCATGTTTGACACCGCAAAACTCCGCAACATCAGCTTCAAACCGATCCACATATTTACCGACCGACGACACCCAGCCCGTATCCAAACAGTCCTTCACATAGTTCCACTCGTTACCGACAAACTGCGGTTCATGCAGGGGAATGAAGGCTTGTGGACGACCAAGAGTCTTGGTAATGGCCGCAACAACGGCCGCTGTATCCACAGAGTGTGACATAGAATTCAACATCTTAGATATTGTATCGATCAGCTTTGTACATACTGAGATTCTCAGGATTGGTGAACCATTCGGCGGTTTCCGCCAGACCACGCTTCATGCCTTCATCACCTCCATATTTCGGCTCCCAACCTGTCAATTCCTTGGCTTTAGCATTACAGGCCCACAAGCGATCTACCTCACTTTTTTCCGGACGCAGACGCACTTCGTCCGTTTCGATTTCAACCTCGGTCCCCATAGCATCAGCGATCAACTGCACTGTATCGCCAATGGACACTTCGAAATTGCTGCCGATGTTGATCACTTCGCCAATAGATTTTTCCGCCTTCATGATGGCTTCGAAACCACGCACCGTATCTTTGACAAAGTTAAAGTCACGGGTTGGATGCAAAGCGCCCAGCTTCAACTTGCACGCGCCGTTGGCAATTTGGGTGATGATGGTCGGGATCACCGCACGGGCCGATTGACGCGGGCCATAAGTGTTGAATGGTCGTATGATGCTGACCGGCGTATCAAACGCGTTGTAGAACGAAATGGCGATCTGATCGGCACCGATCTTGGTGGCCGAGTAGGGCGACTGGCCTTGTAGCGGGTGTGCCTCGTCAATCGGCACATAGCAAGCAGTACCATAGACCTCACTGGTCGAGGTGTGCACCACTTTTTCCACACCAAGATCTTTAGCCGCCTGTACCACGTTCAGTGTACCCCTGACGTTAGTGTCCACATAGGTATCCGGCGAATGGTAGGAATACGGAATAGCTATCAATGAAGCCAAATGCAGTACTATATCACAGCCTTCCGTGGCTTTGCGCACACCGTTGGGATCTCGAATATCCCCGGCAAAGACATCAAAATTATCTTTGATATCCGGCGCGCACTGGTCAAGCCAGCCCCAGCTACTGAAGGAATTATACAAAACAAAAGCCCGCACATCATAGCCTTGCAGCACTAGATGTTCCGTCAGGTGAGAGCCAATGAAACCGTCTGCGCCGGTAACCAGTATTTTTTTCACTTTATCTGCCTATGGGATTTTGATGTGTCTTTGGAATTCAATCATGCATCAGACACCGTGTTGTCCGCTTTCAAGCCTGTAGTACGAACATAACTGAGGTAGCCAGTACACGCAATTCTTATTGGCTACCAATAGGAAAAGCAGCGCAAGCTGATTACTGCGCAGCAGGCTATTCTACAACCCACGGCACAAAATCCCAGTAACGCATTCAAGTATTCAACACAAGCACTATTCTCGTTAGGCAGTGTGGAGAGATTTGATCAATATGAATGCAGCGGCAAGTGAGATGACCGATCGGTAATTCTGTTGTGTCTTCTCGCACCTGCGTGCGACCCGTTTGAAGCGCTGTAGTTTGCCGAAAGCCTGTTCGATACAGGCTCTTGCTTTATAGAGTTTTCTGGCAAAATGCTTGGGCTGGTGTCTCTCATTGGACTTGCGCGGAATGACAGGAACAGCTCCGCATTGTCGTGCATATTGTCAATTTGCCTTGCTCGAATATTCCTTGTCGCCGACAATAGCACGAGGCTGCACATCAGGACCAATATCCAGAAGAATAGGAAAATACGGTACGTCCCTATCTCACCGCCGGTCAGATCGAAGGCAAGAGAATGATCGTCAAGGTCTGTCTTCAGATGGATTTTTGTCGAGAAACCGCCCTTTGACCGTCCGAGGGCTTGTCTACCTTGCCCCTTTAGCACCTGCAGCCGAAACATGGGCACGGACAACAGAGCTGTTGAACATTTGCACCAGATGGGCCGATGAACTCAGAGAAACCAAACTGTCGAAACAGTCTTCGAAGACACCAGCCTTACTCAACCGATCAAATCGCTTCCAGACAGAATTCTACTTGCCAAATCGGGTGGGCAAGGCTCGCCGTATGATGTTATGGACGCAAAAATAATGGACGGCTTCGAGGAAAAGCCGATTGTCGTACCCTTGTGCACCTCAACGGGGCAGATGGGCTCTTAAAGGTTTTCCCGAAACGACCCGATGCAATCTGGTCGGTTCAAAATAGAACGAGGGCTCAATGTTACACCGCTAGTTCTTCAGATATTCGGAAACATATTTTCTATGCAGGCTCTTTCCTTACGGAAATTCCTTCTTTCCCAAGTCCGGCAATACACTTCCCAACGACTTGATCTTGTTGAATTGCTATTGTTCATTTGAAAAATGAACGAAAGCTATTTTGATGAAAAATCTTGCATATGATTTAAAAAACCTCATCCGCAACTACGACAAGAACCCGAAGATCAGCAAAGTCCAGCGTGATGTCTGGCATCGGGATGGCAAGCGGGCAAGCATTCGGCAAACAGATTTCTGCAAATCAAACAAAAATGGAAGCCAGCTCATATTGCCTGAAGGTGACGGTAGCGAAAACTTCGACGGCAAACCGGTTGTCGATATCAGCTACGATGCAGGCCGAAGAATATTTGAATATGATAACATCCATACTTTTCTGACCAGCAAAATCCTGAACCGTATCAGTGATTTCTTCCGGCTCAATATATATGCCTCAACACATCTGCTCCTGAAGGGGCAGTTTGAGCGCCATTGTGCGGAACAAGCAGGTTTTGCGCAGGGCGGAGATCAATTGCTCCGGGACATTCTGTTTTCGGGTGGGAATCCGGATTTCGACGCCTATCAGGCCAGCTTTGCGCCTGATGTCCGCGAGCTCTATGCACTGCCATCTCTGAAGGAGCAGGCAGAAGCGCACGGCTACATATCCCTTGAGCATTTCGTGGGTCTGGTTGATCATATGATTGCCAGCAATTGCTATTTGCTTGGCATTGAAGATGACGGCTTCAATGCCTTTGTTGCAGAAGAGGAAATTCGTCTTCAGCTTCTAAAGGAAGGGACGCCTGAAGAGAGGGGGCGGTTTTGGGCACTCAAACATGAATGGCTGAATCTGGTTCAAAAATCCGACCAACTTGCCCATCAAGTTGAAAGCGAGCGCCTGAAATCAGCAGAGATCCAGCGACAATGGCTGGTTCTGTTCGGGCAACTCGAGCTGGAACTGCAATCACTTTCCTATCGTGTTTCTTATCTGGAAAGGGCGATTTACCTCAAAAAGGCACAACCATCTGCTTCGGAGGTCAAGATTGTTGAGCAACTCGATCAGGAAGAAAAACAGCAAACGCGCAAGATTTCCGAGTTGCGACAACAGGTCCTCATGGCGCCTCTTCTGGACAAAAGCCTTTTGGAAGGCACTCCAACGTCGGCAAGTGAAATTTCCAGAGAACAAAAAGTCTGTAAACGGCTTCTGCTCAAAATCAAGAAGCTGCTTCATCCCGACCATCTTTTGCATCAACCTGCCTATCAAAAACTGGATGAACCGGAAAAAGAACGTCTGCATGAGATGTTGCTGGAGGCTCTGGCCATCAAACCGGAGGAACTCGGCATTCCCAGAAAGTTTGCCAACAGCAATTTCAGGACCCGGCACGGGCTGACCAGAGTTTTGAAAGAGATAAGAAAAATCCTGAAATCGTCGGATGTCGACACGAATGTGGAGCTGGATATCAAAGGCGAGGATCTGAATCAGAAGCTGGTCTGGCTTGGCAGAGAAATAGATCTGCTGACAACCCTATTGTTGACCGAAGAAGCGCACCTGCAGAGCTTTGTTGAAGATGAGGAAATACGCCGCAAGCGATCAATCCTCGATCATCCGGACAGCCATGAAAAGATCAAGGAGGACTATGGCGCGTTGATTGAAGAGGCCCGGGCCAAAGCCGAAGAAATCGAACAGATCTATCAGGCTTTATTCACGGATCAAAACAGGTGATCGCAAGACTGATATTGTCAATGCCAAAGGGATTATTAGCCAATGAGCACGGAAATTTTCAGTTTCAAGGACTTGCTGGATTTATTCTTTTCGCAAAGCCGGAAGAATGAATTAACGTCTGCGGCGTTGATCTTGCTGTGGCTAGACAGGCCCGAGCCAAACGCATTGCGGCACCTGTTGGGTAGCAATGACATTGATATCAAAAAACTCGAAATTGGCCTTGAAACTACGATTGATGATTTTGGAGAAAATTCTGATCCCTGGCTTTTAAACTATATCGCAAACAGTCCGGACTTAGGTGAAATCAGCTCACTGGAGTTTTTGCGCAAGTGCGTTGCCCTGACCAGTCATCCTCTGAATGATCTGTTTCGAAAAGCAGGCCTTACCAGTGAATTGCTCAATACAGGCGTTGAGAAGAAGGCGGTCCTGCCAAAGCTTTTATTGCTTCAGGAAAATGCAGCCCGATCCCCGGTTCATTTGACCAGTTATGGGCGTGATCTGATCGCCTGTGCCCAACGGGATGAATTTCCAAACCTGATCAAGCGTGAGGACGTCTTTCAGCAGCTATTGGGCGCACTTCGCAAGAAACGCAGGGGCAATGTGATAATCACTGGCCCAGCCGGGTCCGGAAAGACGGGTTTGGCTGAAAGCCTTGCAAATGAGCTGGTGTCGGGGAAGTTGGCAGATGCATTCCCGCACTATCGATTATTCGAGATCCATGTCAGCAAGCTGATCGCAGGGACGCATTATCGCGGAATGTTCGAGGAGCGACTGGAGCAGATCATTACCGAGGCCATGGCGCTCTCTCCTGTCATTCTTTTCATTGACGAAATTCATCTGATCTGGGGAGCGGGCCGAACCTCGGAAAGCGTCATGGATGCATCCAACATCCTGAAACCATATCTTGCCAGAGGCGATATTCAGATCATTGGCGCAACAACATCACAGGAATATCAGCGCTATATCCAATCCGATCCCGCGCTTTCGCGGCGATTTGAGGAGATCAGGCTCAATGAACCGGATATGGAAATGACAAAGGCGATGGTTGATCATCAGCTGCAATGGCTTGTCCGGGAACATGGATTGTCATTTGATGAAGGATGTGCGCCCGAAGCCATTCGATTGACCAACCGTTATCTGCCCAACCGCGCACAGCCAGACAAGGCAATCGATCTACTGGATTCCGTTGCTGCAAAGGTCAGTTTGAAGGGAAGGACACATGTCTGCCAGACAGACCTTCAACAGGCCTTCAAGGCCACAGATGACAAAAAGCCCCATGGGCGCACCCATATGGTCGAAGAGATGCAGGTTCTTGCAAAGGCGCTTGGCAGTGACATATTGGGACAAGATGAGGTAATCGAAGTTGTTTCCAGAACTCTGATCCTGAACAAATGTCAGGGTGAACAAAGGCTCTGCCCCACCTCCTTCCTGTTTGTCGGAAGCAGCGGCGTCGGCAAAACCACATTGGCCAAGACCATAGCTTCCAATCATTTTGGAAATCCCGACCAATGCCTGCATCTCAATCTGGGTGACTACAATACCCCGCTTGGTGTTGCACAAATTCTAGGCTCACCAGGTCCGTCACCGAATAGGAAACAAGGTCTTCTGGTCGCATTCCTGCAGGCCCACCCTTGCGGTGTCCTGTTGTTCGATGAAGTGGAAAAAGGACATCCGGATATTCAGAATATGATGCTGGGTTTGCTGGATAGTGGTTTCGTCACAACGGACACGGGAGACAAGCTTTCCGTCAGTGATTGTGCCGTCATTGCCACGACCAACGCGCTGCGGCCAAAGGACCTTATGCAGAATCCGATCGGTTTTTCAGCTTCGCCAGCCAAGCCTTCACCTTATGAAATGCTGTCGCAATATTTCAGGCCGGAATTGCTCAATCGATTTGATGAAATCCTGCTGTTCAATGACCTGGAACGGAGTGCATTGGCCGAGATTATCAGAAAGGAGTTAGAGGTCTATCGAACATTGATAGATATAATCGAGTTGGAAAGACTGGTTGGGATTATTCTCAGGCAACTAGGCGATTGCCACAACGCACGGGCAGCAAAACAAGCAACACGCAAGGCGGTGGAAACATGGCTCATCACGGATGAAGCCGATATGGCTTCGGTCTTCTCGGAGCGAGTGAAGTCATGAAAGAAAACGAGACTAAATCCATTGTTCCCGCCCCCTGTGGCGGGGTTGCGAAGACCGCAGATGTTTCTGGGAAAATACTCGCCAGATACAGTCACAATTCAATTTTATTTCACGACTTTAGCTCACACAATTATGACAAGTTCATCCAGACTGCATTGTCACAAGATCACACGTGGCTCGCAGTCAGCCATCCTCTGGGCGTGGACATTTATGACGCAAGGCGTAAACACTTCGTCAGGCATATAGCTGTTGGGAAAGACCATGAACTTCTCCCACCGGTTTTCCTGCAGCCAGTCTTTGTGCTGTCGGGTACGCATTTGCTCGTCATCGTCAATGGTTCTGTCTTGCAGCTCTATGACATCCGGTCCGGAAAAGCTCGGGCAAAAGCACACAAAATTACGGAGGGAATTGTAAGATACAGTGTGATCTCAATTGCTTCAGACCGGATTACGCTGTTGACCCATCATAATCAGATTTTGTGCCTGGAGATACCATCATTCAAGCAAATTTGGCTGACAGACTTACCGTTCAAAAGCGGCGATACTCGTTTGAAATACCCCATTGATGAAAGAAGCAACAAAATACTCGCATCAATTGCCGGGGCTGGCTTTGCCATCGTGGACAAATCAGATGGCACCCTGCTTCATACTCGGGAGGCGGTCGGTCTCAATTATTGCGGTTGGCTGTCGGATGATGAAATATTGTTCCAAACCAGGGACGACACAGAACCGAACTCCAGTGTTAACTACAACCATTGGAAACAGCGAGTTTTCCCTGATGCCGAACCTGCGCGGCTGGTAGCGGCGGCAGTGGAAAACAGAATTTGGACGCATTTCCCCTCACATGGCACCTATCTGTCTTTGGCCCCAAGCGACAATCCCAATGATGCCCGAAATATCGATGTCCGGTCTTTGGAGGACGGTCAGGCACTCATGGCCATCAGCCGCTTCAATAGCGACTTGCACAAAGCTTTTTTGAACTGTTCGTCAATTCAAAAGGCATTGGAGACCAATGATGCCGAACTGTTTGACAGGGAGTTAAAGATCTGTGAAGCCACATATTTTCAACTAAATTTTCTGGGCGCTCAGCTGACAAATACCTTCAAACATTCAGGCGCTTGTTCATCGGAAAAACTCGTAACCTTAACCAGTTGGCTTCCCTATAATGGCGAAGGTGGTGTATTCCTTTTATGTTACGATCTGATAACTGGAAAATGCTCCTGGCAGAAAAAACTCTATATGGGATATCCTTCGAGCAGCTTTGACATGAAGCTCTCCCCAAACGGTCGCTATCTCGCTGTCAAATGGAATGATCTGGAGCTTTTTGATATTTCGACCGGTGAGACATTGGGTAAAGGTATTGCTGATTTTGATCTGTCATTGTCCAACTGGCATGGCATCTGCTTCGCATTTGATGCTGCGTCTTCTCATTTTATCTGCAGCGATGGAGAAACAACCAATGTCTTTGGTCTCGACCCATTTGAAAAAGCCTACACGCTGCCCTATCAGCAATCCACTCAGAACCATGGCTCTCAGCTATCGGCAAATGAAAAATACCTGCTGTCCATGGATGACAGCTCTCTAGCCATCTTTGATCGCACACATAACTCTCTTTCAGTGCTTTCTTCTCCGGGCAGCGAGGCAAGCCATTATGGCTTCTGCAATGATGGACAATGGGTGTTCCATATCAAGGGGAGCAATACTCTCGTCATCCATGATGCCAAAAGCATGGAGTTGATGAACGAAACACGTCTCCCTTTGTCGAATATGGGAAGTTTTCATGCACATCCTACCAAGAGGGAGATCTGGATTACAGGCATTGTCGCCGGCTCCGAAGCTCGGAGATATGCTACGATTGCCATTACCCTGCCCGATATGAAGATACAGACCAAATGTGAATTCCACGAAGGCATTTTTGTGCACGGATTAGGTTTTGTTGGCCAGGGAAAGAGATTTGTAACCAGATCGGATCATTGCGAAATAACCTTCTGGAACGTCGAAACGGGTATGCAATGTGCAAGTTTACAGCATTTTAACAGCAACCCTGTCTGGTTTCTGGACGATGGTTCCAGACATTTCTGGACTGACGATACAAGCCGTCTGGCCGTGCTGAGGAGAGATGCCAACAATCCGGACGATCCGGGCGAAATTGTCACCGGGGAAGAACGAGAAGTTTTCCTGAAACAGCACAACAAGCGCGAGCTTGTAATGGCTGCAATTAGCGGAAGCCCGGCCTATGACAAATATCTGGCTGTGAAAGATCAATTGAAGCAGGATCAGGCACTGGAAGATCTGACACTGCCCCCCAAATTACTGAAGTAATAAAGCCGGTTCAATCAACTTCCCAAGTTCGACATTTGGTCTTCCAAGGACAAGCCGGTATTGTCAATCTATATTGCCGAACCAATTGAATGCTCAAGCATGCATGTGACTCACATCGCTCGAACTCAATGAGGAGGGCCAAATGATAAGAAAGAACAATTCTGGCTGGGCACTTTTATTCTATTTTGTAATTTTTCTGACGTTAGCTTTCGATAGAATTTTCGCATTGGAATTGGACAAAACTATCCCGTACTTTAATGTTCTGATTTATCTCGGCATAGCGATTTTTCCAATCGTGCTTTTCTGGCCACTTGGCGCTTACAAATTTAGATGGCGTACGCGCCCCATTTATTGCTACTTGCCAGCCTCAGTTCTTATTTCTATTAGCTTTTCCCTGCTGATTTTTTCGACGGTCCATTTTGGAATACCCCTTTGGCTCACCGCCATCGGATGGCCATTTCTCCTGCTCTGGTTCATTCTTGCATGCACAGGAGATCCGTGCCCCAGATGTGATATGCCAATGATGCCGTGGTCAAGAACCATACACACAGCTTCATCCGGTCAATCTTACACATCTCCGGTTACAGCCAGCGGTAAATACTGCGAGAACTGCGATTTTCGGGTGGCTGAAAGTGACTATGACAGCATTAGAAACAGGCTAGCCGATTTCAGAGAAAAGAAGCGACGTTACATGGAGGGCAGTTCATTCGTCGAAGAAATTTCCCTTACAGAGCTTAAAAGACAAGCTCTTACGATAGTTCTGGCCGAGATCAACAAAGATAACAAGGAGATAGACCCTTGGGCACTTATCAAACAGGTTGAGGAACTGCCAGAAAACGAAATTGATCTATTGTCAAAAAAGCTGGAGCCACATGTGGAGAACAAATGCGAGGAACTCAGGCTGCTACGCAGCTAGAGCATTAAGTGAGCAGGATTCATGAAGTTTAGAAACAGAGAAAACTGGCGCCCTTCATTGATGCGAGAAATCCTGACGCACCTTCAGAATTTTCTCACGTCCATTGGCCGCCAACTCAATCCCGTACGTCGGTCCTACAAGAACAGATTTGAATCTGTATCTGATCGCAAAGATGTAATCGACGCGTTTATCAAGGAGACGGCCTCTCCCAAGAAACTCTATCGTCTGGCAAAATACGTTGACCCCTTCTATATCGACGATGATCAGAGATTGGCGATTGTAAGAAAGCTGGGTAGATCCAGATACGGCAGCAAGGTGCGTGAACTTTTTTGGTCTCGTCGCAAGCTTCGCTATCCTATTCATGCAATGTTTGAAGAATGGGACGACTATTATCGGGAAATCGAGAACAGTTCGTTCGATCCGGCGCATGAAGTTGGCGCTATTGGTCCGGGCAAGGACTGGCGTGATGGATTCCATTTCTCGTCTTGTGAAGAAACTGTCGATCTCATTTGCACACTGACACCACCGAAGACGCACCCACGACTACAGCAAGTGGCAATGAAACATAGGTCACTGGCGTTCAGAGATGCAATTCTGAAAAAGTTAGATCAGTGCCCATTTTGTGCCAAACCTTTTGAACAACGCTATGAGAGCCATATATACAGCTTTGGCTATCCAACGGACTCGGATTTTCGTGGGTCTGCAAAAGATGAGTTTGAAATCAGAAAACGGTACTTTTTCTGTCGAGCATGCGACAAAAATCTGAGTGAATAGGGCAAATTCCAACAACGAGCTTGATGTGTCATTGCATGACTTTTCGGGCGTGGTGCTCCGGTTCACAATTTGACCCAAAAAATGAAGCCGAGTGACACCAGGTCAGTATTGGCACCTCCCTGGCTGACCCCTGATATGTGACTTCCCAAGCGCCTCAGATCTTTTCCCAAGGACCACGTCTCGTTGCCCAGCTAAGCTACGAAAAACACACATCCTTTTTGCAAATCACTATCGGAACATAGAAATGGCAGACGATGACAATGCAGGTTGCCTGGCAATCATTGTAATTCCCATCAGCTTTGCTGGACTTTATTTTCTGACAGAATATCGGTTTTCCGTCGACTTTGAAATCGGCCCGGTTACAATCTTTTCCGGATTTATCATCGGGGGAGTTTCCGCATTCATCACAGTTTTTGCGATGCTTGTGATTTTAAGACCAACCATGTTTATCTGGCAGTCGATTACCTTTGAAAGGAACCTGGTTGTTGCTTCCATTCTGGGACTGATTGCCCTCCAATATATCGTGAATTACAGCCTTGGCAGCCAAACAATTATGGAAGATTTTACAGCCAGGTTCGGCAATACAATTGGAGGATCTGCCGGCGGTGGTTACCATTATGTCGACCGAAGCGAGGCCATTGCGTGGGGGGCGGCATGGCTGATGGGCCTGAACGTTGCCCAGATACTATGCTTGTTCACATTCATATTTGCGTGTTTCAATGTGCGTAAGGGGTATGAATTTTAGATGATGGATTTATTTGATCATAACCTGACAAATCTGTCGGTCGCCATCACGGGCCAACGGACTTCTGGTAAAAGTGAAATTGCATCAGCAGTTTATAATCACTTAAGTCACCGATATGGCCAGATTGCATTGGATGATGTGCCCGTTTACTGCGGCCAAACCAGCGACCATTCTTTAACAATATTCGATGTTCCAGCACTTCGTGACTCTCCTGATGCATTTGCCAGATGTGTGAGCATGGCTGATTTATGTGTTGTTATATTGAACCCGCAGCAGGGACTTGATGAGCAAGTCAAAGAGCAGATTCTTGCTCTGCATTGGCTGGATATCGAAAATCTCTATTTTGCAGTTTGTGAAGATGAAGACATAGATCCAGAACAACTGAATGAGTTTGTTCAAGAGATATATGATTTTATCTGGGGAAATTCTATTGATAGCGAATACTTTATTTTGGTGGTGTCGACATCCAACCTAGACGATATTTTTGATCTGCCAAGCAATGTCAAACCACCCGAGGAAAATGACCATGCTGGTCATGAATTCCGTCTGGATATTTTGGCCGCATCCGGTGGGGAGACAGGCAATTATACTCTTTGGGGCAAAGTCAAATCCGGTTCTGCCAGCATCGGAACAAAGGTGGAGTTGCAAGCCAATGGCCACCGTCATATCACCCATATCAACAAAGCGGGTATCTTTGGCAGGGATACACAAATGGTCAAAGTGGGGAATTTCATCACTTTGGAATTGGCGACCGACCCCGACTTTCTGATGGAGCCTGGATGCATTTTATCAAGTCCGGACTATCTGTCCTATCGGTCCTGTTTTGATCGGGTCAGCATGGTCATATTTACAAAAGAAGAAACGGGTGAAGAGATTGAAATCGACCACGGGCAAGATCTTGATATTTGCTTTGGCTTCGGAGCGATAACGGCAGAAATAGCGTTCCCGCATATTGGGGATAATTTAGGGGGCGGGGACTCTCTGGTGGTCAGGCTTTCATTTTCAAAGCCCATTCCAGCCATCAGTGATGATCAATGTCTTATCCTCCATAATCGCAAGATAATCGGGATGGGACGAATTTGTTAGATTTGGCTTCATAGCCGGGTCGTTTTGATGCTATTTGAGGGGAATTTTTTCATGAAAACTCAGCCGCTGTATCAGATACTCCGTTCCCTTACCCTTCTGTGCGTCATGCTGGCTGCAGCCTGCAAACCGTCTGTTGATGACATCCGAAGTATGGATGATCCTGAGAAACTTGTAGAAATAGTCCTGACGGCCAGCAAGGAGGGTTGGTTGGGTGATGATTGGCTTGCCGCCAGAGCTGCAGTTGACAGGCTCGGCAAAATGAGTTCCGTGAAACAACTCCAGCAAATTACCTTGAAAGTGCCCAATCATCAACTGCGCTATGCAGCTCTTGACCACCTGGTCCTCAACCTGGACAAGATTTCTGATACGAAGCTGCTGACGCAGCTCTCCGATAGGCTGATGGATCCGACACCCACCTTTGGTTTCATTCGCGAAGTAAGAAAGGAGACCAAACAGGATCTGTTGCTGTCCATTCTCAAACGCACAAAAGATCAAGTCTTGCTAGCCGCAATTGTGCAGAAATACAGGTTCGGCAATGATCCTTTCATTCTTGAAGCCATTGCCAATCTCGAAGATCCGGATATTTTGAAAAGTCTGTTGAATGACACTGCAGCCAACTGGGACAGGAAGCAGGCCGTTTTGGACCAGGTCACAAAATTGGGTGACAGGATTACCGATCCCCGGCTGTGGAGCGAGGTTGCAAAACGACAATATATTGATGATGACACTCGGCTTGACGCTATCGGACGGGTTGGCAACACAGAATTGTTGTTAGAGGTTGCAGACCGTTTTACCGCACATAGATACTCGAAAATCCCCTCCATGGTTTTCGATCATATTGAGGATCAGGATGATTTGCTCGCAATTGCCCTCGACAGAGAACGAGCTGTAAAGCTGCGCAGCCTCGCAATTGAAAAACTGACTGAATATGACGCTCTGTTACGTGTGCGTAGTGGGCTGAATTCCGATCAAAACCATTTGAATTATATTGCTCTTTCAGGGCTAAAAAATGATATCAAAAACAGACTGGTCGAGATGGCACAGCAAAGTGACGATGAAGCCATCATTGCCGACCTCTTGACCCAGAACTTAAACTATGTAGGCCGAGGCACTCGAGATTTATTCCGCGAAAAACTCGCCAATGGTATTGTCAAAAGCCAGGCGCTGATTGCGAAAGTTGCAATATACGGCTGGGAGACGCGCGCACGGGAGATTGCAGTCGAGCTGCTAGAGGATGATGCAGCCACTCTGAAGCAGGTAGCCATGAACGACAAGCAGGGTTTTGTCCGGCAGGCCGCCATCAAGAAAATAGATGATCAGAAATTTTTGGCTGAATTAGCATTATCCGATACGGTACGGAGTTACTATCTGAGCAATGCTGCAACCAAGCGCATCACCAATTCTTCCCTTCTGGCCGATATAGTCAAAAATGTCAGATGGAATGAGACCAGAATGCTCGCAATCGAGCGGATCGACGATTCCGTCATATTCGCGTCTTTGCCGGACGCACCCGACCATTGGAACGAGGAAGCACTGAAAGCGCTTCAAACCAAAAGGCAGGAATTCCTCGTATCCGCAACTGCAGTGACCGACCCCACGATATTGTTGCAGATGGCAAAATCCCATCCCTCGCATGAATTGCGATTGGTGGCCGTCAAGAAACTGGACAACCAAAAGGCTCTGGCAGAGATTGCTCGGGATGACACCAATTCACAGGTCCGTCTGGCTGCCGTGAATAATATCTTAGACACGGAAATACTAACCGAGATCGCCACAGACGGAGCATATGAGGATGTGCGCCCGGTTGCAGCTGAAAAACTCACTGATCCAGATCGGCTGGCGAAGCTCGCGGTGAATGATCCCAATTCTGAAGTACGTATCGTTGCAATCAAAAAGATTGATGATCAGGATATGCTGATCAAGATTGCTCGAGAGGATCCTGAAAGCAGTGTGAGCAGTGCGGCAGCTTACCGGATTTCTGACACCAAAATCCTGGCCAAACTTGGACTGAACAGCCCGCATTATGGTGTTCGACGACGGGCTGTAGAAGAGGTTTCCGACCCCAAGACACTGGCAAGAATTGCTGCCAAAGAAGAAGTTTCCGGCCTGCGGGATACAATCGCCAGGAAGCTGATCAAGAAGGATATGGCAGCGCTGCCTTATGGTTTGCGAGAAGTCTTCTTTAAACTACAGCGCATCGGTATCGATAAAGGGGTCCAAGCCCATTACGGCTATTTGAAAGCTGGCATGCAATATCGTGTCAAAAAATATCAATATGGTTTCAAAGGCGCAGATTATGGCATCAACACATTGAAGGTGGAGCATCTTGAAGTGAAGTTCCGCAATGGTCGGGGAAAAACGATGCTTCGCATGAAGTTCTCCGGGCGGGCTCCCAAAAAGGAAGAAAAGTTCTATGTGGGTAAGCTTGAAAAAACCAACCAGGTGGAAATTGACTTCAACAGCATTTGCAAAAAACTGTTGAAGCCGCTTAGGGAAAATCACCGCAAATTACTTTGGACAACCACAAGAGCCTGTTTGGAATAGATCGGGGCTTGCCAAAAAGCTGGAATTGCAATCCAAGGACGATTTCAAGGGTCGTCAGTTTGAAGCCGTTTGATCATTCAGACATCGATCCGTAGATTTCAGCGTGAAGTACCAGTGACCTGCGCCCCAATTCTCTACCAGTTTTCGGGAGAATTCGTTGCAGTGAGCCCCTTGTTTGGACCGACGGGAGTTAGAATTTTACGCCTCACAAAAGAGGTGGCTTAAACTCGACCTTGAGCAATTACTTTAGAAGTTGATAGAAAATTACCTTTTTTACCTCTTCTCTTACCGCTCTTTCATTGCATGCTGGATTTGATCTGTAATGGGTTTGGTGAGGTATGAGGCGATCGTTCTATATCCTGTTTGAAGATAAACCTCGGACGGCATTCCCGGGACAAGTTTCTTGCCATTGAGTTTTTGCAATTCTTCTTCCTCGATGATCAACCGGACCTTGTAGAATGAGAGACCTGTCGCCTGATCCTGAATGAGATCGGCTGAGATCGTATCGAGCTTGGCCTGAATCTCTGGCGTAGTGCGCTGGTCAAAGGCCGGGAAGCGCACTCGGGCAATCTGATTGGGAGACAGGCGATCAATCTGTGTCGGATCAACTTGCGCTTCGATGATCAGGCGATCTTCCTGCGGTACAATCAACATCAACACTTCTGCGGCCGGTATAACACCTCCCACGGTATGAGCGTTAGACTGATGCACAATCCCAGCTTGAGGAGCCAGGATATCGATACGCTTGAGCTGATCAAGAGCGGTGATTTCCTGCTCTTCCAGTTGCGCGACCTTGGCTTTGATATCCTGTATCTGTTGCAGGATGTCTGTTTGCGTGTCTTCTTCGATCTGAAGGATTTGCAGTTCTTTCTCGCTGATCGCATTACGTGCCTGAGCAATATTGGCAGTCACCTCCCCATGCTCACCCTTCTTTTTTGCTTTTTCGCGCTTTAGGGAGTTGAACTTGGTTAGTGTGACAAGCTTGCGCTCCCAGAGCTTACCATTGGCTTCCAACTCGCTTTTCAGCAGGTCAATTTCTTCCTGTTTTGCCCGCTGCTGAGCAATCAACCCATCTACTTGCTGAGAAAGCTGGCCTATCTGCTTTTTGAGCTGTTGCTTACGGCCATGATAGGATTTGCGACGCGCTTCAAACAGTTTTTGCTGACCAATTCGTAGCTCATCAATCTCGTCATTTGAGAAGGCAGAGGACCTCAACTTTGGGAAAGAGATATCTTCTTTATCCTGTTGCTCGGCAATCAATCGAGCAAGTTGAAGACGCAGATCTACCAACTGCTTGTCAGCGATAAAGAGATTGGCCCTTGGCACAGTGTCATCCAGACGGATCAGCAAATCCCCTGCTTCAACACCATCACCATCCTTTGCATGGATCTCTTTGACGATCCCGCCTTCCTGATGCTGAACACGTTTTATATTGCCTTCAACAACAATCGAGCCCGTCGCCACCACCGCGCTGGAGATTTGCAGCAAGCCCAGCCAAAGACCAACGCCGCCAATCAACAAACAAACGATAAGGAGCGCCCATTTCAGATGACGGGAAAGGCTTTGCTGTAACTCGTTTTGAGAAGAAGCATCCATTGGAGACATCAGGCCGCTCCCTGGTTTCGGACGGGGGCGAGGACCTTGGGCAAGACCTCATCCTTGGGGCCGCAAGCCTGCATCTTGCCCTCTTTCAAACAAAGAACATGATCGACACTCGCCAGTGCACTGGGACGATGGGCTATGATCACGATGACGGAGCCCTTTTCCTTCATCGCGGAAATAGCACCTGCTAGTGCTGCTTCTCCCTGACTATCCAGATTGGAGTTGGGTTCATCCAGCACAATAAGGAAGGGATTGCCATAGATGGCCCTTGCCAAGGCAACTCTCTGACGCTGACCACCTGAAAGCGCAAAACCAGAAGAGCCAATTCTGGTCTCGAAGCCATCCGGTAATGCGGTAATCATCTCATGCAGATCTGCAAGGCGTGCAGCGTCTAAAATGCTGTCAGATGATGCATCAGGCGCAAATCTTGAGATATTCTCGGCCACGGTGCCGTCAAAAATCTGGATGTCCTGCGGGAGATAGCCAATGAACTCACCTCGCCGATCCTGAGACCATTGTGTCAATTCCGCTCCATCCAATCTTACAGAGCCAGAAAGAGCTGGAAGCAACCCCACAAGACTACGAGCCAGAGTAGATTTGCCAGACCCTGACGGCCCAATGATGCCCAATCCTTGCCCTGCATCCAGTGAGAAGCTTACTCCCTGAAGAACAGGCTTCTTGAGACCAACCGGACCTGAGCTCAGAGCATCCACCGTCAAAGCTTTTTGAGGAAGAGGTAACTCCATGCCGTCTTCCTGTTCCTCAGGCATCTGACCAAAGATGGACTTCAAACGTCCATATGCCTGGCGAGCTCCGACAAAAGCTCTCCATTGCCCAACAGCAACCTCAATTGGCGACAAGGCACGGGAGATCATGATGGAAGCGGCGATCATGATACCAGGCGTGATTTCCTGTTGGATCGCCAACCAGGCACCAAAGCCGAGAATGCTGGATTGCAGGATGAAGCGGAATGTCTTGGTAAGCGTTGAAAAGAGAAGTCCACGATCTGACGATACTCTTTGGCTTTGCAGATAAGTCTGGTTCAACCCTTCCCAGCGCCCTCGCAAGGCTCCAACCATCCCCATGGCATGAATGGCTTCCGCATTCTGTCGGCCTGTTTCCACCAACTGACTGCGCTGGCCGGTCTCTCTATTCGCCTCTTGCGTCGGTTTGCGCGTCAGCCATTCATTCAACCCGATCAAAAGACAGATGATGATTGCGCCGACCAAGCCGACCAAACCCAGTATCGGATGAAAGACATAGACGATGATCAGATAGAAAGGCATCCAGGGACTATCGAAAATAGCTGCAGGCCCCTGCCCTGAGAGAAACTGCCGAACGGCATCCAGATCCTGCACCGGCCGTAATTGCTGGGCTTTGTTACCAATCAGCACCGGCGCCATGGTTGAGACCTGATAGGCCAAACCGGAATGTTGGGCATCAACATATTGTCCAACCCGCACCAGAATGCGACTGCGCAGGCCATCAAGCAGACCATAAAAGGCATAAAGACCAAGCGCCAAGCCCCCAAGCACAACAAGCGTGGGAACAGAGCCGCTGGCCAATACCCGGTCATAGACCTGAAGCATGAAGACAGGTCCGGTCAGCATCAGAATATTGATCAGCATGCTGATCAATCCAATACCAAGCCAGACCTTGCCCAAACCGGAAAATAAGCCGACGGTCGAAGACCGTCGGTTCATGTTGCTATTCATCGAAGGTCAATCCCCAAATGCCTTACGCGAAACGGAAATCATCCTGATGAAGATCAGCGACTGAGACATCTTTCAGCAAGATACTGTTATCAGCATCCAGTGTGATCATAGTATCTGAACCCTGGTCTGAGGCAGCAGCCAGCACTTGCGCAAAGGAACCAAAACCGGCAATTCCTGTCAGCTCAATCACATCATCACTGCCTGCACCAGCTACGAAGTCTTCAATGGTATCCTCGCCATCGCCAGTAGCAAAGATGAAAGTGTCATTACCAGCTTCACCAAGAAGCTGATCAGCACCTTCACCACCAGTAAGACTAT
>ERZ794982.102-NODE-102-length-37327-cov-17.369366_pt1 | contig 37327 bp, 39 predicted proteins | sample MGYA00433071_ERZ794982 | MGnify/ENA primary metagenome ERZ794982 (study PRJEB30140, sample SAMN00862574) | bioreactor metagenome | study: EMG produced TPA metagenomics assembly of the Bioreactor inoculated with sediment Metagenome (bioreactor metagenome)...
GGCAATGGCGGTGGAAACGGCAATGGCGGCGGAAACGGCAATGGCGGCGGAAACGGCAATGGCAATGGCAATGGAAACGGTTAGAGATTGACCATTCCCTGGATATTCATGACATAGATGACACGGCTTCCCGGTCAGCTTTGCTGGCCGGGATTTTTCTTGCCGTACAAATGTATTTGCTTCCAATCGACTTGAAGAGCAGTGTCTAACGCAGAGAGGGAGTGTAGCGACTTCAAGTAACTTAGATCTACATGAACAAATGGAATCATCACTTTAAGAGATGGAAATAATGATTCTGGATCAAAAGGTTACAGAGAATATATGAATCAAACTGAGATGGGTTTTACCACAACTTCAAGAAGCTGAATCAGTCTGTGAATATCCTGAATCAGTTTGGGAATTGGTCCTTGGTCAAGGCATCCATACCGGCTGGGAGGGCGCGGTTATAAAGCGACCATGGTTAATGGACGATAAAGAAAAGCGAGTTTTGAACAGAGTTGAAAAATGATAATTTTGCCCTCGAAATCAGGGTGCGAGTGTGCCAAGGGTATTGCTGATTTTTCGCTTGAAATTGTCCAGACGCGCAGATGAAGCATCCTCCGCTTTATAAAGACAGAGATAGGAAAACTTCGCTTGTGGAGCGCAGACCTTGAACAGCGAGCGTTGCAAAATACGCTTGACAGGTCGTCCCATCCAGAACCAATCAATCCATGCAGGAGAGCCCAAGGTGGTGATGATGAGAGCTGATTTCAAACCTGTTAGACGGGGTTTGATCGGTCCCAGATCGCTGGCATGATCAAAGGCGATGCCAGGTGCCCAGACACGGTCAAACCAGCCTTTTAAAATAGCTGGTAGATTGAACCACCATGTCGGAAAAATGAGGATGAGATGGTCGGCCTTCGTGAGTTCGGTAATCTCATCTTCAAGAGCCTGACCATCAAATGGGCCTTGATAATAGCTTTCACGCTCATGGGATTGCAGACGCGGATCAAAGCCCGCATCATACAAGTCCCGATGGGTGACATTCGCACCGCTCTTTGTAAGTTCGGCAAGGACAGTCTCAACCAGATGCCTGTTCAAACTGTCCTTGAGAGGATGGCAGGAGACAACCAGAATTTGGGGTCGACCACTCATGTCTTGGCTTCACGAGCCACGGCACGCCAGCCGATGTCAGATCGGCAGAACCCATCCGCCCAATCGAGTTTGGAAATGGCTTCATAGCAACGGGCTTGTGCTTCAGTGACGCTGGCTCCGCGCGCGCAGATATTGAGAACACGGCCACCATTGGCAACCAACTGATCTCCATCCATCTTGGTGCCAGCATGGAAGATCTTGACCCCATCAATTGATTCTGCTGCATCCAGCCCATTGATGGCGGTGCCTTTCGTGTAGGAAGCAGGATAGCCTTTTGCTGCCATGACGACATTCATGACCACATCGTCGGAATTCTGCAGGCTTTTGCCAGTCAATTCACCCCGTGCAGACGCAAGAAGCAACTCCAGCAGATCGCTTTCCAGACGCATCATCAGGGTCTGGCATTCCGGATCACCAAAGCGGACATTGTATTCGATCAGCTCCGGACCTTTGTCGGTGATCATCAGACCGAGGAACAGAACACCAGAGAATGGCGCCCCACGGCTGGCCATGCCATCCAGGGTTGGCTGAATGATCTTGTTCATGACTTCCTGGGTCAGCTCTGGTGTCATAACGGGCGCTGGAGTATAGGCTCCCATGCCGCCTGTGTTTGGGCCAGTATCGCCTTCGCCAACTGCCTTATGATCCTGCGCGGATGGCATCAGCAAGGCGGTCTTGCCATCGCAAAGGGCAAACAGACTGGCTTCTTCACCTTGCAAGAAGGCTTCGATCACAACTTCTGCACCTGCATCACCAAAGGCGCCATCAAAGCAATCTTTGATAGCGGCCACGGCTTCATCCTGCGTCATGGCAACGGTGACACCTTTACCAGCAGCAAGACCGTCGGCCTTGATTACAATAGGGGCGGGATTGTCATTCAGATAGGTGAGCGCATCGGCTTCATTGCCAAAACGAGCATAAGCAGCAGTCGGAATATTGAATTCGGCGCAAAGGTCTTTGGTATAGCCTTTGGAGCCTTCCAGCTGTGCAGCTGCCTTGGAGGGGCCGAATACATCAAGGCCAGCATTACGAAGACTGTCAGCAATGCCATCGACCAGTGGATCTTCCGGTCCTACAACAACAAAGCTGATGTCTTTTTCCTTGCAGAAATTGATAACGCTTTGGTGGTCTTTCACGGAGAGATCAGCTTTCTCTGCCAGCTGCAAAATACCGGCATTGCCAGGTGTTGCATAGAGCTGCCCCAATTTGTCGGACTTGGACAGACCATAGGCCAGAGCGTGTTCGCGGCCACCAGAGCCAATCAGAAGGACATTCAGGCGCTCAGACATCGAGATTCCCTTTGCATATGCGAAAAAGCGAGAAAGAAAAGATGCCTGTCTGCTAGCGCGCCTGTGTTGCAAAATCAAGTCTCCATATATCGCATATCAGCAACACTCTGTGCGTCATTCAGGGGCAGACGTGTGCTAAAGGCAATTTGAAGTGTTACCGTCAAAGCAATGACTGATATGGTCAGACTGATCTGACAAGAATGGGAAGAGGAAATAGTGGCAGAGAAGAAACTTCGGATCGATATGTCTGTTGCCGAGTTTGATGCGGGCTATTTTTATGCTACTGACATGAAGGCCTTCGCCCGTGAGATCGGGATCAGTGTTGGAAATTTCAGAAAATCCGAGTTGGAAGATCTGATCCGGGATTTCCTTGCGACGGGCAAGGTTCCCTCTCGAAAGCCGGTTCTTCCAAGAAAGCCAGGTGCAGAGCGTGATGAATTGGCGGTCAATGTCACCGTTACCAATTATGTCGGAGACAAGAAGACCAAGCAGTTTCTGCTGGAGTTAGTCGCCAAAAAAGAAGCGGATCTGAAAAACAAATCCGGTCAATGGTATTGGCTGAATGATTGGCGAAGGCTGCGACAGGAAAGTGATCGGACCTTCACTTATCAGGATCTGGCGGACCATTTGCATTCTTTGATGACGACCAAGGGACGCCTGCCACAGATTCCTTCTGCACGAATGAACAATTTCATCACAGATTTCTATTCAGATCCGCAGAATTCCGATATACCACGTGCAGATGTTCTGAAAGCTTGGGAATGGTTGAAAGTGAAGTCCGGCCCCAAGACCTATCAGAAGTACAAGAGATTGAGATCTGAAGAGAGCTGATAGGGCGTCGTAAAGAGAGGTTGCATAATCATGATCAATCGACCGGCACCAAATGGGACTGCCAGCAATCATGATCACGATATTGAAGGGCGTGTGGCTGATGCCGTACTTGGCCACTGGGCCGATCACTATTTGCCTGCATGGTTTCGCCCTTATGCGCGCCTCTCGCGTCTGGAGCGCCCGATTGGCTGGTGGCTCTTGCTCTGGCCCTGCTTCTGGTCTCTGGCCATGGCGCTCGCTGCTTCCAATCGCTATTTTGGCGGTGAGATGCCAATCGGCCTCACAACTGCACTTTATTATGCCTTCCTGTTCTGGATCGGTGCGGTAGCAATGCGTGGCGCGGGCTGCACCTATAATGATATCGTTGATTTCAAGATTGACGCCAGTGTCGAGCGTACCCGATCCCGCCCATTGCCAAGCGGTCAGGTGAGCCGCAAACAGGCCTGGCTCTGGCTCGGATTGCAGCTCTTTGTCGGGCTTTTAGTCCTGTTGCAGTTCAATAGCTATGCACAAATTCTCGGGTTGTCATCTCTATTGGTGGTTGCCGCTTACCCATTCATGAAGCGCATCACCCATTGGCCACAATTCGTGCTGGGTCTTGCTTTTTCCTGGGGTGGATTGATGGGGTGGGCAGTTGTCTATGGCTCCCTCGATTTTGCACCCATCGTACTTTACTTTGCCTGTATTGTCTGGACAATCGGATATGACACCATCTACGCCCATCAGGATAAGGAAGATGATATCCTGATCGGTGTCAAATCCACCGCTCTGTTGTTTGGAGACAATACAAAGCTTTGGTTGGCTGGCTTTTACAGCGTGATGATCGCGTTGATGGTTGTTGCTTTTGTCTCCGTTGATCTTGGTCCATTCATCTGGATTGGCCTCGGCCTTGCCAGCATACATCTCGCTCGACAGATCATCATTCTTGATATCGATGATGCAGATCAGTGTCTGGCTCTGTTCAAGTCAAATACCAATATCGGCTATCTGATCGTTGCCGGTCTTCTGATCGAAGTTTGGATTTAGCATGATGATCAAACTTGAGCTGACCCCGTTGCAGGGCGAGTATGCCATTTGCTGGCTCCCTGCTGGTGCATCAGTGCCAGCTTGGGCAAATGATGGCGCAGGTTTCGTCAATATCAGCTATTGTCAAGATGAGCTGTCTATTGTCTGTCAGGCCGATAAGGTTCCAGATGATATCAAAAAAGAAGATGGCTGGGCTGCAATCAAGCTGAACAATTTGCTTGGATTGGATGAGCCTGGGGCTGTTCTCTCAGCAGTCAAACCGATCTCAACCGCTGGCCTCGGTGTTTTCGTTATCTCGACTTATTATCGCGACTATCTTCTCGTTAGAGCCGATCAATTCGAGAAAGTAAGCAAGCTTATGATTGAGGCTGGGCATCAGTTCAAGGATGCTGATTAGCTGGCTTTATATCCATTGGCTCTGAAAATCCGGATATCCTGCATAGCGTGTTTATTTTCAGATAAGCGCTTGGTGATTTCTCTACCCGAGATGTTCATTTCTTGCCGAATTTTTGTGAGAAGCGGGTAAATCTCATCAATAATTTTGAGATTATTTGGTTCCAAAGATAACTTTCCAATCAAACGAATCGCGATTGCAATCTTCTCGTATGGTAGCTCAATATCTGTTCGATCATTGCTGTTGTGCTTAGTGAAATTGCAGCTCCAATAGTCTTCAATAGCATCGTGTGCAGACATTAGGTGCCTAAAGGAAAGGAATGCTAATTCAATGATCTTTGTTTGGGGTTGCTCGAACTCCTCAATACCGTCAGAATCAGGGTTCTTAGCGCGAACATACTGGATCGCTTCTAGATAGGCGATAAGATTTGTGGTGCCAGATTCTTCCGAAAAATCGCCAAATATATTACGTAGTTGAATTAGGGATTGATTTTCTCGATTTAGGCTCTGAATTAAGGTGTCGACTTGTTGATGTCGCAAGCTCACTAATATTGGGCGTAACGTTGTCCAGCCAACAAGCGCTGCCACAAATGCAGCTACCCAACCGCTCGTTGCACCTATCCATTCACGCCAAAAATTTTCATTTTGAACAATAGTTTTGGTCTCAACAGAAAGTATACCTGAACCAACGAGCAGAATAGCTAGCGCTACCGCACCGGCGATTCCTCCAATGAAGCCATAGATAATAGCAGCGGTAAGTTTGCTCTCGTCATGCATACATCCGAAATTACAGAAGCTTTAAGTGCGTTGCAATTGTAGTTTAATCAATTAATGCGTGTTTCCATTGCATTCAGCTGATTAATTATCCTTCACCGCCCCAAGCAGATATTCTTTATTGCCGTCTCCGCCCAGAATAGGAGAGGGGATAAGATCCAGGCATCGCCAGCCTGAACATGGGCCATTGCCTTTGTCCAACCAGTTACGGATGTCACGGGCTGTTTGCTCGGCGAGGGCTTCATCGCGCACCAAGCCGCCTTTGCCAATGCCGTCTTTGCCGACTTCAAATTGTGGTTTGACCAGAAGGGCTGCAAAAGCACCTTCTTCGGCCATGGCAAGGGCAGGTGGCAAGGCCAGTTTTAGCGAGATGAAGCTGACATCGGATACCAGCCCCTGAAATGGAACGGGGATATGGGTCGCATCGAGATGACGGGCATTCACTCCTTCCAGAACATGTAGCAATGGATTGGCGCGAAGGCTCTCATGCATTTGATCGTGCCCCACATCTACGCCATAAACTTGAGATGCACCCCTTTCCAGCAGGACCTGACAAAAGCCACCAGTGGAGGCGCCAATATCGACGCAGATCTTGTCCAGCGGATCAAAGCCAAACCTGTCCAAAGCAGATATCAGTTTCAGCGCCGCACGAGAAACGTAGCCGGAAGCTGGATCATCAAGACTGAGTTGCATGTCATTCGATACCATCTGGGCTGGCTTCTTTGCCACTACGCCATCCAGCATCACTGCTCCGCGCTTGATGGCATCACGCGCCCGTGCTCGGCTGGGCGCTAGCCCACGTTCAACAAGCGCTTGATCAAGGCGAAGTTTGCTCATCAAAGATCCATCTGATTGGTAAAGAGAAGAAAGCCTAGAAACAGCCAGCAATGGCGCCGCTGATCCGGTCAAAGAACACAGCCGTGCCAGTATTTGCCCAAAGAGTAAGGCCAACGATGGCAATGCCTGCCATGGCCGCACTTGACCATATGATGATGGAGCGTGCATCCGGCTCTTGAGGCTTATCGGCAGCTTGATGTTGTGGATCATTTGTCATGGAACCAATTTAAAAGGCCGCATGCCAAAGGGCAAGACAAAAGGCGCTACCGAAATCGATCGCGCCTTTGAGGAGTATCAAAACTCTGGTTTGTGACCGAATTATGAGCCAGCTGCGATCAGTTTTTTGAGTTTGCCAAGAGCACTTTCATGATCTTCGCCGTAGGAAATAGTGCCCATGAACTGATTGCCCGGCTTCATCAGATAGACGCTGGCAGTGTGATCCATCACATACGAATCTGCATCATCATCTTCTACCTTTTTGGCATAAACCCGGTATGCTTTGGCAACCGCTTCAACTTGTTCTTTACTGCCAGTCAACCCAACAAGTTGATCAAAGAAAACGGTCACATATTCCTTGATGGATTCCTGATCATCACGTTCTGGATCGATGGTGATGAAGAGATAATTGATTTTATTTGCATCTGCGCCAAGTGCCTCAACCCAACCTGTCATATCAGCAAGCGTTGTCGGGCAAACATCGGGGCAGAAAGTATAGCCAAAATAAATGGCCATGGGCTTCTCGGAATAATCCTTGTCGGTAACTGTCTGTCCCAGATGATTGGTTAGGGTGAAGGGGCCGCCGATCTGAACTTTGTTCTGACCATCTTTGGTCATCTGAACATTCATCTCGTCCTTATACCATTCAATCATCATGGCCGAGATGCCAACCACGGCAACCAGAGCGATAAGCCAGAGTGTAACCTGTCGAATTCTTTTCATCTTTGTCTCTTTTCAGCGCGAAGAGGAGGAAAACCGCTTGATGAGAAATCGCGTTAGATACGGTTCCATCACTCTTCCTTGGCAAGGTTCGTACCTTTGCCTACGGCAGTGACCGTTTGGGTCAATGTCAGATCTGTCTTTTGAATATTTGTTTCCAAATACAGATCGTGCATGGGGAAGTAAAAGATGGCTAGATAGATGGAGGTCCTCGCGCCCTTGGGCGCTCCAGACTATGAGGGATCAGTGCGTGAACAGCCTGCGGCTTCAGTGGTTCAAACCGAAGGGCAGGCAATTGGATTTGCGGTACCTCTGCAACAAGACCAAGTGCACCATTCATGGCGGCAAGGCAAGAAGTGATGCAGTGTTCGCGATCGATCAGATTCCGATCATCTGGCTTTTGGTCAGCTAGCGGAATGGAAAGAATGCCGTTCGGGCCGCAGATAAGCGACATGCCCGACAATTGTGCTGCGGCATGACTGGACGACAAGAAACCCAGCACCATGGCATTGACCATGATGCTTATCATCAATACCCGGGAGATACGGATCTGCAGATTTTGTTTCTGTAGTTCCCATCTTGCCCGAGCCAACCGGACGCGCGGTTTATGGATGGTTGGACCTGTCATGGGGCGATAAAAGCCCAAAATTGCGCTGGATGCAATCTTTGAAACGATAAAGGCAGATAGGAAAGAGCGGATTTATACGGATAACTGAGAGACAAAGAGCCAAAGTAAAACCGGGGCCAATGGCCCCGGTTTAAAATTGCGATCAATGATCAATCATATAGCTTGGTTTTCTGAGCACGTTTGGAGAATTCTGTCTCTCCGCCCTCGGACAGAATACGAGCCTGGCCAATCCAATCCTCGCGATCTATCCGTCCTTTGAAGGAGAGGAAGGTGGTGATCCAATTGATTTCCTTGCGGCTGAGATTGGCAATCTGATCGAAATGATAGATGCCCAAGCCATTCAGCTTGCCCTCAATCACCTTGCCAACGCCCTTGATTTGTTTCAGATCATCCGCCGAACCATTGCGCGGTGCATCCAGAAGACTGGATGGACGATTGCCGACAAGGTTGGCTTTGTCTTCCGCCGAAGCATCCTTTGGCAAAGCAGCGAGGGCTGTCGCCATTTTCTCTTCCTCGGCTGCCAGATCTTCTTCCGACAAGGTTTCGGCTGGAGCACTTTCTTCTTCGACACGATCGGCCACTACCACAACTTCCTCAGAAGTCTGGATCTCGACTGGTGTACTTTCAGAGATAGCAGGCTCTGCCTCTGCTGTCGCTCCATCTGTTTCGGCTGCGGGAGCTATATCTTCCGCTGCCAGCTGTGCTTCAGTTTCTTGCGCCAACTGGAATGCTTTTGCGGCCATGGCTTCCTGATCTTGCACCACATCAACAGATTTGGCGCCACCAAACCAGCGACGAAGCAGACAGCCAATCGGCATGCCAATCAAAACGGAAAGGGCGATAAGCAGAATTTCCTGCCAAACCAATGCAAACATTGTCTTGCTCCCTCCTATTTGGATGTATCGGTGGTTTTGCCTTCACAGGCAAACCAGCCGATCACAATGCCAAGAATGAGCCCCAACAGGAGCATCGGATATAGATTAGCGATTAGATATCCCATCAAAATCTCCTGTCTTCGATCATTGGGCCAGAATTACAAAATCGATACGGCGGTTTTTGGCTTTGCCTTCGTCCGTACCATTGTCTGCAACGGGTTTGCTTTCGCCAAAACCTTTGGCGGAAAGGCGAGAGGCATCCAAACCGGCCTTTTCCAGATAACCCTGAACCGCTTGCGCGCGTTTCTCAGATAAGGCCTGATTAAAGGCATCATCGCCATCGCTATCAGTATGGCCTTCGATCTGAATAGCGGCCTCCTGACAACGATGAGCGGTATAGATGAGGCTATCCAGCAGACCAAAACTATCGGAAGAAATGCTGGCCTTGCCACTATCAAAATAGATGGAGTTCTGAGACAGAGCACCTTTCAGTTGTGCCTGACATTCCTCGGATCCCAAGGCTTCTCCTGGGGTGATCACCGCCAGGTTGGCGTCGGTGGCCACGCCTTCTGGCAGAGCAGAAGACAGAAATTTGGAGACTTGCGCCATCGCGCCTTCATAGAAGGCACCACCATTGAGTTTCAGACCACCATCCAGCAGTTCCGCTTTGCCTTCACCGAGGCGAGAGACAGCTTGTAACGCGGCATTCGCTGCCTTGGAGAAGCTTTTAACAGACAGGCCAGAAATGTCTGCGCCTTCTTTGATTTGCAAGTTTTCCTTCACATTGCCAAAGCCAAATTTACGGCGGGCAAGGGAGAGCAAATCTTCTTTCAGCTTTGCACTTGGGACAGAACCTTTCAAATCCACGCCATTTTCCGAGCGGGTGATGATCAAGCCATCAATGGCATTATTTGTCTGATCTGAAGCAATAGATATTGGCGCCTTGGGTTTGTTGATCTGCAAATCCAGCTCGATTGCGCCAATATCGTTGGAAGCGATCAGTCCCTGTAATTTGTCATAAAGGGCAACATGCTCTTCATTGCCGTCTTCCAGAGCCGCTGCAATGGTCAGCTTGTTATCTTCCAGCATCGCTTTGCCTGCAGGCAAAGCACCGAGGACGGCAGCAGAAAGACCAATGGCTTCATCCAGATTTTCCGGCTCACCTCTTGCGGCTTTCACGCTGCTGGAAACTTCGCTCAAACCTGTTGCATCCTGAAGGAATTGATCAGTCTTTTTGCTCAGTTCATAGGGAAGATAGCCGTTCATGGTCAGAGCATCGCCTTTGCGCTCCAAATTCCATGTAAACGGCTTTTGTTCGACCAGCAGGGTCGTTTGATCATCAACGACCCGAACACCCCATTCATTGTCGATAAGTTCAATGGCTGTATCAGCAGCCCCTTCCCGTGGGCTGACACCTCGCAAGACGCCATCGCGACCTTTGAATTCGATGGCTGCCCAATCCATCCCTGCTGTGTCCAACAACTGTTTGGAGCGGGTGGCTAAATCACGCTCAATCTTGCCGGTTTCACTATAGAGGCTCACACCACTTACGGCCCCGATAGCAACCAGACCGGGGATCACCCAGCGTTTCATGGCTGACATGAAAGAGTTCCTTCTCACTTTCCATCAGGTTCGCAGCGACAACAGAACTCAAAGTGCGCGCGAACCAATGTCTGTTTGCGTCCTCAAAACGATCTTAGAGCATATTCCCGAAAAGTGTACGCGGTTTTCGGACAAGAATATGCTTAAGACAAAATGCCCAAGTCTGCTCTTTTAACAAATCCATCTCGAACTGAAGATGAACGAAAAACAATTTGTAGATGTTCAGATGGGATATTTTCCGCCATGATGGTGTCTGTTTCCATTACTCTTGTCGTAACCCGCTTTATTCATTGCCAAAACAGGTTCTCATGTCCCTTAATCAGAATAGCCTCAGCTTGAAACAGGCCCGTCGGATTGCCTTGTCTGCTCAGGGCTTTTTGCCTCAGACGGGGGGTATCAAGCGTCACTCTCTGCGGCGCCACTCAGACAAGCATTTCGATCAGCTTATGGAACGAATCGCCCCCTTGCAGCTGGATTCGGTCAATGTGTTGGATAGAGCTCATTATCTCACGCTTTTTGCACGCCTTGGGGCGTATGACAAACAAAAGGTTGATAAGGTTTTCCATACTCCGAAACATAATCCCAGACGCTATTTCGAATATTGGGGGCATGAAGCATCCTTGATGCCAGTGGAGCTCTATCCCGCCTTTCAATGGCGAATGGAACGCGCTCGCAGAGGAGAGGGTGTATGGCGCAGCCTCAGTCGGTTTGCCCGAGAAAAACATGAGATGATTGAGACGGTCTTTTCCCTTATTGCGAAAGAGGGACCTCTTTCCTCGTCACAGGTGCGGCAGATATTGGAGCCGGACAAACCTAAAAAGGCGGGAGATTGGTGGGGATGGAGCGGTACCAAGCTGGCGGTTGAATATCTGTTCTGGTGCGGTCGAGTTGCATCTGCCGGACGTGAAAAATTCCAACGCTATTATGATGTCCCGGAGCGTGTCATTCCTACTGATATTCTCAACACACCTGCTCTGAATGAGCAGGAGGCCTGCGTTCGCTTGATGGAATTATCAGCCAAAGCCCATGGCGTGGGAACAGAAAAAGACTTCCGCGACTATTTTCGCTTGGATGCAAAGCAGTCAAAATTGGCGATGGAGGTTTTATTGGAAGAGGACACCATAGAGCCTGTCGACGTCCAGGGATGGAAAGATCCGGCTTTTCTTTACAAAGAAGCAGTGCTGCCAAGCCGCGCCAATTGCCAAACATTATTGGCACCTTTTGACTCGCTCATCTGGTTCCGTGAACGAACCGAGCGTCTTTGGGGGTGTCACTACAGGATTGAGATCTATGTACCACAGCCCAAACGGGTCTACGGCTATTATGTGCTGCCCTATCTACAGGGTGATCAGATAACCGCGAGGCTCGATCTAAAGGCCAATCGGCAGGCAGGACGACTACAAATTCAGGCCAGTCATCTGGAGCCCGGAGCGAAGCGGGATAAGGTGCTTGCAGATCTGATACCGGAATTACGCAAAATGGCTGAATGGCAGGGGTTACAAGATGTTGAAATCAATGGCCAAGGCTTCATTTCGTCGGATCATCTGGACCATGATTGGAGCTAAGAGTCACAATAGGAAGGCTGAAAGATCAGCCTTCCTATTGTATCCCACCACTTGAATTCTGGAAGTAGATGCCGGATCCGTCCCCTGATATCCGGCATCGGGCGTGAAATCCTAATTCACGAACAGATAATCATCTCCATCGGCACCGAGATGGCAGGCGATACAGCCTGTGTCCGAGCCCTTGGCAATTTTGCCAGCCAAGGCCATGCCTTTGGGATTCTCGTCCAAGGTGCCATCTGGTAGATATTTCACCCAGAACCAATCCTGATTGTCGCTGTCAAACCCCGCCTCGCGGCGGAACATAACTGTAATGGCTTTCAGATGCTTGGCACGGTCAGCTTTGACCGCGTCCACTTCCACACCTTCCGGGCCATAATTCCGTTTTACGACGACATCTCCAGTATGCCCATTTACAGTTGCTTTGGAAATGAGGGTCTCCAACACAAATCCGTGAGGTTCAATGCCTTCGTAGGGAACAGTGTTGATTGCGCCCTTGCCAATCAAGCGATCAGTTTCCAATACTTTCCAAAGGGCGCTGGCATAATCTTTGTCTTCATCATTGCCAAAAGGGGCCATCTGGCCAGAGGCAGTTCCAATAAAAAGAGCAAGCCCGATAGTGGCCAGGCCTGTGAATGTCAGTTTCTTCATGGTCCTCTCCTTGTGTTTGGCCTCGGTGATATTCGTTCCTTCTCTTGAATTTGGTCTTGCTTGGCTGGGTCAGATTGGTCGCAACCAAAGAATAAAAGATGCGCTATTCACGTCATACTCACATAGCGGTGAGAGTGATCACGTATGCGTGTGGTGAATATAGAGCTTGACATGATACCAAAGGGTATTATATGTAATGATACCAAATGGTATTATTAAAACTGAGCGATGCCGATATGCCTATAAACCAAGCCAGCCAGACCCCTACCCAAAATGCATTTCGCGCGCTGGCAGATCCAACGCGACGGGAAATCCTGATGCATTTGAGCCAGCAGGATATGACCATTGGTCAGGTGGTGGAGAAATTCGATGTCACACGTGGTGCCATCAAAAAACACCTGACCATACTGGAAGAAGGAGCCCTGATAATGGTCGAGGTCAAAGGGCGCGAACGTATCAATCGATTGCAGCCGCAGGGTATCAGAGCAGTTTCAGATTGGGTGAGCTATTTCAGCCAGTTCTGGGATGATCGCCTCAGCAGACTGCAAACTGCCGTGCAAGAGCATGAAAAGAAGAAGATGAAGTCGGACTGAAAATCAAACATTTATCCAATGGATCGGGAGGAGACCTGTCTCATGAGCATCCACACAATAACCAAAACCCTTTTCTTTGAAGCAAGCCCGCAAACGGTCTGGGCTTTTCTGACTGAAAAAGACAAGATCAGCCAATGGTTCATGCCAGCAGATGTCGATATGACGGTGGGGCAAGATTATCATCTGACCTCAAAAAATGATGACGGCACTGAAGAATGTGGCTGTTGGGGGAAAGTATTGAGCGCGGATCCTTATACCAGATTGGTGCAGACCTTCGCTGTGAAGCCCTTCAGGGAAGGGGCCTTTTCGACCCTTGTCTGGACCTTGGAAGAGCTGGATGGTGGAACCAAACTGACTTTGCAGCATGAAGGCGTGGTGGAAGCCATGGAAGGCGCATCCTTGCCTATCTTCATGTCTTTGGACAAAGGCTGGGATGGTTTTTTCGTCAATATACGCGGTATTCTCAATGCAAGTGCAGAGGAAGAACAAAAACGCGACGTTGCATAATCCTTGCTAAAGATCACAAGACGAAGAACCCGAGAAGCTGGTTGTTTCTCGGGTTCTTCGTTTTAACCAAATTCGGGACCGCGAGGACGATAGGCATTTGTGTCTTGCCAATCTTCCATCAAGGCGCGAAGGCCGGGATCTGATCCTTCTGGCAGAATAATCTTGGCTGTGACATAGAGATCCCCACGATTGCCATTGCGGTCTGGTAGCCCTTTGCCTTTCAGCCGCATGCTCTTGCCAGAACTCATGCCAGCCGGAACCTTGATTTCCACCTTGCCTTCCAAGGTTGGAATGCGGATCTTGGTGCCTAGAACAGCCTCATAAAGTGCCAGAGGCAGCTCCAGACGCAAATTCTGCTCTTCTACCTTGAAGATCTTGTGCGGCAGGATCTCGATTGTAACCAGTGCATCACCTGCAGGGCCCATACGGCTTTCAAAGCCCTGACCTTTCATACGAATGGTCTGACCGGATTTGACGCCATTGGGAATTTTCATGTTCAGGCTTTTGCCTGTTGGCAAATGCACCCGGCGTTTCTCGTCGTTGACGAGGTCTTCCAAGGTGATATTCAGTTTGGCCTCGGCATCCTGACCTTTGGTCTGGCGTGCTTGACGTGGACCGGCCCCGCCGCCCATTCCACCAAAAGGACCGCCACCGCCCATACCGGAGGAGCGACTACCACCCATATTGCCGAAAATCTCATTCAAGATATCTTCTGCAGCGCCTCCGGCAAAGCCACCTCCTGCACCGGCAGACCCGAACGGGTTCCCGCCACCGCCGAAAGGATTTCCGCCTGCACCGCCAAAGCCTGCAAATTTGTCCTTTCCTTCTTCATCAATCTCGCCTCGGTCATATCTGGCGCGCTTGTCCTTGTCGCCTATGATCTCATAAGCCTGATTGATTTGAGCAAATTTCTCTTGTGCGGCAGGGTCACCCTGATTCTGATCAGGGTGATATTTCATCGCCAGTTTGCGAAACGCACTTTTGATTTCGCGTTCATCGGCCCCTGTCGAGACACCAAGAACACTGTATGGATCTCTCATAATCTTGTCCTCACCCCTGTTTTCCGGTCTGAAAGCCCCGAAAAACAGTGTCAAATTGATCTGGTCAGCCGCAAATACTGTTCTTTTGAAAAGCAACAGGCGATGCTGACGCAATGCTGTTATCTCTGATATAGAGAGAGTTGAAACAAATTTCCATAGCGGAGAGATGAGATATGAATATCGATCTATTGCGTCGGTTGTGCGAGATGCCGGGTGTGCCGGGGCGAGAGCATCGTGTGCGTGCCTTGATTGAAAGCGAAATCGAAGGCCTGTTTGACGAGACTTATACCGATCCTATGGGTTCGCTCATTTGCACGCGCTATCCGACCAAACCACGTGAGGATGGGGATGCACCCCGCGTGCTGTTGCTCTGCCATATGGATGAAATCGGATTTCTCGCCAGTCACATCACCAAGGACGGCTATATCCATATAGATCCGGTTGGTGGCTTTGATCCGCGCAATCTCTTCTCTCGCCGTGTCCTGGTCTGCACCAAAGAGGGCGATTTCAAAGGTGTGATGAACCCGGCTGGCAAACCAATTCACACTCAAAGCCCTGAAGAACGTAAGAAGATTCCTGAGCCTACTGATTTCTTCATTGATATCGGCCTTGGTGAGGAAACCAAAAACAAGGTGAAGATCGGTGACTATATTGTCATGGATGAACCCTTGCTGGATATGGGCAACAAGATCGTCTCCAAGGCACTGGATAACCGTATTGCTTGTTGGCTCGGCATTGAGGCTTTACGCCAGCTGGTGCAATCTGGTGATGAACATGAGTGTGAAATCATCGTTGCTTTCACAGCTCAGGAAGAAGTTGGCCTGCGCGGTGCGCGTACCGCATCCTTTGGTGTTGCCCCCGATATCGCCTTTGGTATTGATGTGACACTTGCTTGCGATACGCCTGGCATTCCTGAAAAAGACGCTGTGACCCATCAGGGCAAAGGCTTTGGTCTTCATGTCAAGGACGGTTCTTACATTTCTGATATCAATCTGATTGAAGAGCTGGAAGCTCTGGCCGAAGAGCGGGATATTCCAGCGCAGCGTACAATTCTTGCCCGAGGTGGTCAGGATGGTGCAGCAGGTCAGCAGGCAGGTTCAGGCGCACGCGCTGCCGGAATCGTTGTTGGCACCCGCTATATCCACACTGTGACCGAGATGATCGAAAAAAGCGATCTGGAAGCTGCACGTGATATCATCGCAGCCTATCTCGGCACACATTAAGAACTGCCTCAACGATCCTCACCTCTACAAAGCCCGCAAGATTTTGTGGGCTTTGCTCTGCCGCAAGCTGATCAGCCCAGATGTCTATGTCTTCCGCTCCGCTCTTCTCAAGCAGTGATCGAACCTCACCTTTGATCATAAAGCCGTAGACGTGGCGCGTTCGATTGTTTCATCTGAAAGAGATGAGCAAACGGGACCAAGATAGAGGAATATTGTAATGCATTTTCGCAATCCAGATACTGTTCATGCCCCACTTGCTTCATACACACATCAGATCGAGGTGCCACCAGACGCACGTTGGCTGGTTCTGTCGGGGCAGATTGGTCAGAAACCGGATGGTTCCGTCCCCACAGACCCGGCGGATCAGCTCCACGTTGCCCTTGAAAATGTTCGCTTGAACCTGCAAGCAGCCAATATGGACATTGGAGACCTTGTCAAACTGACCTTCTATCTGGTTGGCGAAATGGATTCCGGAAAACGACGCGATATCATTCATACTCACATGGATACGCATCGCCCCTGCATGACATTGCTCCATGTATCTGCGTTGGCTACGCCTGAATATCACGTAGAGATTGATGCTTTGGCGGCAGCGGTCAATTGTTGAATATCCCATCAAGGGGACGATCACTTTCAGGCAGCAGTGTGTAGTAGATCGCAGCCAACCTGCCACAACATCATTTTCTTCTGGCAAGTCTCCATTGAAATAAACTCGGATCTCTGAAGAAGGTTGGAGAAATTCGAGCACAATTTCGGACCCCAGGCATGAAAGAAAGACCCCGCATGCTCTTTTACCTCACTATCATCTTCGGTTGCCAATTGGCGGGGGAAGGACTGGTAACAGTCTTCAAGCTCCCCATACCAGGGCCTGTCGTTGGCATGGCGCTTCTTTTCTGCGGCTTGATGATCAAAGGCGGGGTTCCCAAAGAGCTTGCAACGGTTGCTGACACTTTGCTCGCAAACCTGTCCTTGCTTTTCATTCCTGCTGGCGTTGGGGTCATGTTGCATTTCCGCCTGATTGAGGCGGAACTTGTTCCCATTACGATATCAGTAATAGGAAGTACACTTCTGACCATTGCTGTGACGGCGCTGGTTATGAGTTGGTTGGGTAAGTCCAAGCCTACCAGCGAAAAGGGAGAGATCTGATGCAGGATCTGCAATCCATTTGGGTTTATCTTTCTGCCAGCCCGTTGCTTCACTTGTTTCTGACGTTGGTTGCCTATCAGATAGGGCTCTATCTCTATCAGAAGGGTGGCATGATGCCATTGCTCAATCCGGTTATGATCGCGGTCATCCTTCTGGTCACTATTCTTTTGGTCACGGATACCAGCTATGAGACCTATTTCAACGGAGCCCAATTTGTCCATTTCCTTCTTGGGCCTGCTACGGTGGCTCTGGCCATTCCACTCTACCGACAGTTCGATAAGGTGAAACGATCTGCCGTTGCCATATTGATGAGCCTCCTTTGCGGCTCTATCACTGCGGCTGTTTCGGCTGTGGCGCTTGCGATCTGGTTGGGTGGAACCGAACAAGCTTTTCTTTCATTGGCACCTAAATCCGTGACAGCCCCAGTAGCTATGGGCATCACCAAAGAGCTTGGTGGCCTGCCGTCTCTTACTGCAGTGTTGGTCATGGCGACAGGTATAATCGGGGCCATGCTCGGACCCTATTTACTGAATATGCTGGGCATCAAAAATTGGGCGGCACGAGGCTTTGCAATTGGCACAGCGAGCCACGGCATTGGCACAGCCCGTGCCATGCAAGTCAATGAGGAAGCGGGCGCCTTCTCCGGCCTCGCCATGGGGCTGAATGCACTGGCAACTTCAATCCTGCTACCATTGATCTGGTACTGGATTTTCTAAAACAACAAAGGCCAGCGACTTGCTGGCCTTCGATAATTACTTCAACAACAGCACCAGGATCAGGCGATTTCACCCGCTTCTGCCGCTTCATTGACATCACGACCCAAGGCTTCAAATACGGTTTTGACAATGCCATCGGCATCAAGGGAGGAACCGGCATACATAACATCCGGCTTGCCATGATCGGTATATTCATCATTCATGGTCAGAGAGCGGATTTTCAGGCTGCCGTCCAACGCGCCTTCGTTTGCAAGAATATGCAGCACTTGCGATCCAAAGCCGCCAGTTGCGCCTTCTTCAATCGTCAGCAAGACATCATGCTCACCTGCAAGCTTCAGGATCATCTCTTTGTCTAAAGGCTTGGCAAAGCGGGCATCGGCAACAGATGTGGAGAGGCCATAGCCATCCAGTTTTTCTGCTGCTAGCAAAGCTTCGGACAGACGCGTGCCAAAGGACAGGATCGCGATCTTGGATCCTTCCTTGATCATTCGGCCTTTGCCGATTTCCAATGGTACACCTGCTTCAGGCATATCGACGCCAACGCCTTCGCCACGGGGGTAACGGAAGGCGATTGGACCGTCATCATGAGCAGCAGCGGTTGCAACCATATGAACCAGTTCGGCCTCGTCACTTGCAGCCATCACTACCATATTTGGCAGGGAAGCAAGGAAACCAACATCGAAACTGCCAGCATGGGTGGCACCATCCGCACCTACATAACCTGCCCGATCAATCGGGAAGCGAACAGGCAAATTCTGAATGGCGACATCATGCACGACCTGGTCATAGGCGCGTTGCAGAAAAGTTGAATAGATTGCGCAGAATGGCTTATATCCTTCACATGCCATACCTGCGGCAAAGGTTACAGCATGCTGTTCGGCGATGCCGACATCAAAGGTACGATCCGGGAAGTCTTTCTCAAAAATATCAACCCCGGTGCCTGATGGCATGGCTGCGGTGATGGCAACAATCTTGTCATCCTTGGCGGCTTCTTTGGACAAAGATTGGCCAAACACTTTGGTATAGCTTGGCGCGTTGGATGGCGCTTTTTGCTGGGTACCGGTGATGACATCGAACTTGCCAACGCCATGATATTTGTCAGCAGCATTTTCGGCTGGCTCATAGCCTTTGCCTTTTTGCGTCACTACATGGATCAGAACCGGGCCTTGTGCACTATCACGAACATTTTTGAGGACCGGTAGCAAGTGATCGAGATTGTGGCCATCAATTGGACCGACATAATAGAAGCCAAGTTCCTCAAACAACGTGCCTCCGGTCACGAATGAGCGGGCGAATTCTTCGGCTTTGGCAGCCTTTTCTTTGAAAAACCTCGGCAAACCTTCGGTCAATTGCTTGCCAATATCGCGCAAGGACAGGAAAGTTTTGCCAGAAATCAGGCGTGCCAGATAAGCGCTCATGGCACCGGTTGGCGGTGCAATGGACATGTCATTGTCATTAAGGATCACAATCAGGCGGCTATCAAGAGCGCCAGCATTGTTCATCGCTTCATAGGCCATACCAGCAGACATGGCACCATCGCCAATCACAGCAATGACATTGCGTTCGTCTTCGCCGGAGAGATCTGAGGCCACTTTCATGCCAAGACCGGCAGAAATGGATGTGGAGCTATGCCCCGCTCCAAAAGGGTCAAATTCACTTTCCGCGCGTTTGGTAAAGCCGGACAAACCATCTGGCTGGCGAAGCGTGAGCATGCGGTCACGACGTCCGGTCAGAATTTTGTGCGGATAACATTGATGTCCGACATCCCAGATCAGGCGATCACGTGGTGTCTCGAATACATGATGAAGGGCGACTGTCAGTTCCACGACACCAAGACCTGCTCCCAGATGTCCGCCCGTGTGGGAAACGGACTCAATCATGTCCGCCCGCACATCCGCAGCCAGATCTTTCAGATCAGCTTGAGAGAGAGAGCGAATATCTTCGACTGACTGTATTTGGTCGAGCACTGGTGTATTGGGCACTTTGAATCACCGCATAGCTTGTTTTATCAATCCGGTCCCGCTGCTGGTGCCGGTCGCTTCACCTTCAGCAGACATGGGGAGGCATTATAGATCCAACAAGTCTATAGGAAAAATTCCCCAACCGGTTTGATCTATACCGAAAGCACAATAAGGGCAAGAAGATGTCCCACAGAAAATAGGCTAAAAAGGCATCAACTACCCTCTGAACAAGCTGTTATACGATGGAAAATGTCAGGTGCCCTATCTTTCACCGAAAAGGAGTGAAGTGGTAAACCATGTGTGAGCTACAGGAGGAACTTCGACGCAGTACTATATCCTGCGTCGAAGCAGAAAGAGGAGTGTGGGTCCGAGCTAACGAATTGTCAGGCGCCCGTCCAGTTTGCCGCCATTGAATTCAGAGATTTCCTTGTTAGCGCGGATATAGGCAATCACCTCATTCCGATAAACAAGACCGGTATGATCATAGTTCAGTTTACGTAGGTCAAAACTGACGATATCTCCTTTTACGCCACCGCCGATCGGTTTGGAGTTCCACGCCTCGCCAAAACCACCGAGTGCCATATAGGTATTGATGGCAATGGTAAAGGTCTTGTCGAGAACGCTCTCAATCGGCTGACCGCTCAAGGTGATATTGATTGCTTTGGAGGAAGCAGCATCATTTCCAAGCTCGATCTCATAGCGAATGCCAGAGGAAAAATGCAGGAAACCACGAGAGACAAAGCCGGACATATCGGTCTTGGCCACTTCTTCCGGGCGTAGCAAGCGTTTTACATTCGATTGCAGCATGTCATGGATCTGTCGGCCGCTCATGGTCGCCACATGAATGGCATCGGCGTAAGGCATGACATCATACCAAGCTTTGAAAGAGAGCGCCCCCTTGGCGACACCGGATGATACACCGGTGGCATTGAACAAGGCAAAATCCACTTTGCCTGATGGGAAGGTGGCAGAACGTGCGACAACCGCATCATTCATGAAGTTGGCCAGTGCATTCTCACCCACATAACGTGAATTGATCATTGCTTCGCGACCCAAGCTATCGGTTGCCACATCGCCAATCACCTCAGCAAGTTTGCTGTCGAGCGCTTTGATGAGAGGAACGACAACGCTCTCTTCAAAGCCGGAATCCCAATCGCCGACTTGTTGAAGAGAGGCATATTTCGGGTCGTCAGCTTTAACACGCTTATCGCTTTTCTTGATTGGATGCAAAGTGACAGAATTGTACCAATTCTCCCGCCCCTGATCGGCAGCGATGGACAGGGCAATGTCACCAAGATATTTGCCATGGGCCTGAGCTTGCGTGATCAGCACACCATCAATCAGGTTGTTTTCGTCCATGCCTTGAGCATTGAGTTTGGTATGGGTATGCCCACCAACGACGACGACTGGCTTCTTGCTGAGCTTGCTGGCAAGGCTGGCCACTGCGAAATCACCATCGCCAATATCACGCTCTGTCGCCGCTTTGCCGGAGGCATGTTTGCCTTCGCCATAGCCACAATGAGAGAGAATGACCACGACGTCTGAGATGTCAGAAACCGCTGGCAGCAAATTCTCAATCGCTTTCAATGGGCGTTCAACTGCCAAAGTAGGGTCTTCCGGCTGGCCGACGCGAGTATCGATATTGGTGGTAAGACCGATCAGACCAATGCGAAGACCCTTGATCTCGGCAATGGCCGCAGACATATAATCTTCATCGCGGATCATATGCTTGGAGCTATGAACATTTGCCGAGAGAAGAGGGAAATTGGCGTCTGTATCAATGCCTTTCTTGAGCAGTTCCGCTCCACGGTCAAATTCGTGATTGCCGATGGCTGCCACATCCAGACCAGCTGCGCTATAGGCGCGATATCCGGCATCGGCGGCAAATTCCTCAGGGCTCCAGCCCATCAACTCATCAAAGATGGACCCGGTGTGATCGTCACCTGCAGACACAAATAAAACGGCTTCATCTTTTGCTGCATTGGATCGTGCTTCCTTGACCAGCTTCACCATCTGCGCCAGACGACGTGTATCGCCTTTCTTTTTGTGCATGTCGGTGATGTGATTATGCATGTCATTGAAGTGCAGAACCCGTAAGACACGCCGCTCGCCAGCTTTCAGGACGGGCGAGGGCACAGCAGAGCCATCTTCGGCAACGATCCGCTTGATAGGCGCGGCTAACGGATCGCCTTTCAGCAAAAACAGCTTGTCGATTGAACCGTTCGGGTTTGGCTTGGAAGGAACAAGCTGCAACTCACCCACATTCGGGGCGGCATTGGCACGGAAGGTCAGAAAGGGAGAAAAGGAAGCGAGGCCAGCAGTAGCGGCACCACCCAACAGTATGGTGCGACGGCTGAGCCCATTGGAAAGGGACTGGTTATGATGTGACATGAGAGCTCTCTTGGCATTCAAGAATATAGTGGAGAATGCAATTAAGGAGCGCATCTCATGTCGAGCTTGTGACAAACCGACGAAAATTGTTTGACAGAGGTGACTGTGGACGTAGCGCTCTGTCAAACAATCTGTATTGGTTGAGCTGGTCGGGATCAGGCCTTGTTCTTTTTCTTGGCCAGAAGATCACGAATTTCCATCAAAAGTGCAATATCTTCAGCGGGTTTGGCTGGTTCTTCCTCTTTGACTTCTTCTTCCTTCTTCATGCGTTCTTCGGCTTCTGCACGCAACTTGTTGACGCTTTTGACCATCAGGAAAATGATCCAGGCCAGAATAAGGAAATTGATCGCTACCGTGAGGAAACTACCCCAGGCGAGAACCGCGCCTTGTTCTTTGGCTGCTTCAAGGGTTGAAGCTGTCACGCCATCGGAGAGGGGAAGGAAGTAATTGGAAAAATCCAGACCACCGAAAATTACGCCGATGACAGGCATGATGATATCACCAGTCAAGGATTTGACGATCAGGCCAAAGGCACCGCCAATAATAACCCCAACAGCCAAGTCCATGACATTGCCTTTGGCAATGAAATCTTGAAATTCTTTCAGCATCAGGTACTCCCCGGTTTGTATCACAGCAAGTCTTGCTTGCATTGCTATAGTCACATCCGGGAAAGAGTATATCGAGCCCTAGACAAAAGTTGAAGCCTGTCTGGTTTTCGTCCTTGGGTAATTTTGCTGACAATTATCGGCCAGCAGCTGCACGACGCAGACGATCATTGATTGCCTCGCCCAATCCGTCATCTGGAATAGGCGCTACCGCGATCAATGAGGTACCGTTGCTATCCAATTGGCGGAGCCCGGCAAACAGATTTTGGGCAGCTTCCAGATCATTGCCTGATACAGAAAGATTGAGGATGGAGCTTGCCTGTTCGGAACCATCCGGCAAGTCAGGTCCGAAAGCCAGCAGGGCTTCGCCTTCATTGACGGTGACGGCATTAAGGCGGACAGGACAGGACGGTGCATAGTGACTGGTGAGCATGCCGGGGGAGGAGGGGGTCTCATCATCCGATCCAGCACGCAACAACACTTTGCCCAAGCAGTCTTCAATTGCCTCGCTTGATAATCCACCAGGCCTCAATAGCGTTACCGGTTGCTCTGATGCGCAAAAAACAACACTGGATTCGACACCCACGGAGCAAGAGCCGAGATTCGCAATCACATCAATACGACCATCAAGTTCCTCAATGACATGTGAGGCGCTGGTTGGACTAACGCGCCCAGATCGATTGGCTGAAGGTGCCGCCAAGGGTCGGTCCAGCGTATAACTCAAAGCCCGCATCAAGGGAGCATCAGGTACCCGCAGGGCAATTGTGTCCAATCCTGCACTGACCAGATCGGCAATAGAGCTGTGAGGCTGTTTTGGGACAACGATGGTCAGTGGACCCGGCCAGAAGGCTTCTGCCAATCGCAACGCATCATCATTGAACTGACCATAATGTTGTGCAGCCTCAAGGTTTGGCAAATGAGAGATCAAGGGATTGAAGGAAGGGCGGTTTTTAGCGGAAAAAATTCCGGCCACCGCCGTGCTATTCGTGGCATCTGCCGCCAATCCGTAGACCGTCTCGGTCGGAATTGCCATCAGACCGCCCCCAGCCAGACATTCAACAGCCTGTTCGAAGCCATCCAATGGCTCGGAAAGAGCTCCAGTTTTTGGATCAATCACAATGTCGGTAGGGGACCAGAGACGGGTGGTTTTTCGCATTTTTTCAATCATCTGCCAGAAAAAGCTGGCCTCTTGTAAAAGAAGAGCGATAACAGGTCCAGACTTTTTGCAAAATCCCTGCTTCACGCCTATCTGTCGTTGGAAGAGAGGCAGGAATCTGAAAGAATGGAGAAAATAAATCGACCTGGCCATGATCAACCAATGAAAACAGCAATCATTCTAACTGTGCTCTCTGCCTTCTTGCTTACCGCCGCCTATGGTTTGGTCGATGGGAAGGCCCACGCAAACAATGCTTGTCCACGTAACTGGTCTGAAAAAGAGAGTCTGCTGCTTGAGCGGCGCAACCCGAAACTTGTAACCAGATTTTCGCGCCGAAATGGACGTTTGATCGAAGACCAGACCAAAATGGATTTTGGTAGAGAGACGAAAGTACGCAATCTCTATCATCATCCTCTATTGCCTGCTGATATTGAACAAAATGATCGCAAGGTCGCGATTGCCTTCGACGATCCTGTTTCTGATATCGATCAGCTGCCGGAAAAGAAAAGATGGCTGAGCGAGATGACCACGAAGATCAATGGTGAGATTGCTGCGGAACGCGTGGTTATCAGCCTTAGTTATGGTGGAAAGGTACCGCTTCTGGTCGGGAAATGCCGTTATGAGACGTGGAAAATCCGAATGTCTCAGGATTTTGGTTCAAAAGGCATTTTGTTCAAAACACTCAATTATGCGCCTTCATTGGGCATTGCTATTCGAGATTTGCGGACCAATCAGAATGGCAACACATTGGGCGGGGTGCAATATGACAGCATCAAGCTCGAACCTTTATCTAAAAATTGAAGCGCTCGTTATCTGAATCCGGAATTCGGCCACACTAGGCCAAAGGGGTTGCTTGACCCATGGCGAATGAGCGTTAGTCTGCAACTCGGTTTATCTTGATAAATCAGCCGTCATCAGACTGAAAAAGCATGACTGCAGAATAGCAAGATAGATACTGGCTTGCTCAGCCGGACCATTGCAGACAAGTTATATTGGAGACCAAATCATGAGCTATCGCGCACCCGTCGATGACATGGCATTCACCCTCAAACAGGTGGCCGGGCTTAGCGAAATGCTGGAGCAAGGTGCTTATCCTGATTTGGCTGATGATCTTGTCGAGGCGATTCTGGAAGAAGCCGGTCGTTTTGCAACCGAGGAAATTGCTCCGCGCAATGCAAAGGCGGATATGGAAGGCTGCCATCTGCAGGAAAATGGAACAGTCTCAACGCCTGAAGGCTGGAAAGAACTTTACCAGACTTGGGCGGAAGGTGGCTGGAATGCGCTGACCGGACCAGAAGAATTCGGTGGCCAAGGGCTTCCTTTGCAAATGGCTGCAGCGGCAATGGATATATGGAACCAGGGCTCCATGGGCTTTGCGATTGGGCCGACCCTGACCATGGGTTCGGTAGAGGCGCTGGAAAAGCATGCATCAAAAGAGCTGAAAGACAAATATCTCGCCAAGCTGGTGTCTGGTGAATGGATGGGAACCATGAACCTGACCGAGCCATCTGCCGGATCCGATCTAAACGCCATGAGGACCAAGGCCGAACCCGTCGGTGACGGTACCTACAAGATTATCGGCCAGAAGATTTTCATCACCTATGGTGATCACGAGTTGACCGACAATATCATCCATTTGGTTCTGGCACGTCTTCCGGATGCACCGGCTGGCACGCGCGGCATCTCTCTCTTTCTTGTGCCTAAATATTTCGTTAATGACGATGGCTCACTCGGCGAGAAGAATGATCTGCGCGCAGCAGGGGTGGAGCATAAAATGGGCATCCATGCATCTGCCACCTGCACCATGGCCTTTGGCGATAATGGTGGCGCTATTGGTTGGTTGATTGGTGAAGAGAATCGTGGTCTCGCCTGCATGTTCACCATGATGAATAACGCTCGCCTGATGGTCGGCATTCAAGGAGTGGGGGTGGCAGAACGTGCCACTCAGCAGGCAGAAGCCTATGCCGCAGAGCGTAAGCAAGGCAAACGCGTTGGCGCACCAAAAGATGGTGAAATGGAGCCAATCCTCGTTCATCCGGATGTGAAACGTAACCTGATGACCATGAAGGCTTTGACCGAAGCGGTTCGTTCCATCAGTTATCGTTGCGCCTTTGCACTTGATCAAACCAATCTGGCTCTTGCAAAAGGTGATGCAAAGTCTGCCAAGCATTGGCAGGAACGAGCTGGCATATTGACACCGATTGCCAAGGCCTTCTCCACTGATATTGGTTCCGAAGTTGCCTCCATCGGCGTGCAGGTTCATGGCGGTATGGGCTATATCGAAGAAACCGGAGCAGCACAGCATATGCGCGATGCTCGGATCGCTCAGATATATGAAGGAACCAACGGCATTCAGGCCATTGATCTGGTCACTCGTAAGCTGCCTTTGTCTGATGGTGCAGCTGTCAAGGAAATGCTGGTGGAAATGAGCATCTGGGCCAAACGTGCAGCAGAGAGTGAAGACGGCAGGCTTGCTCTATGCGGCGAAGAGATGATTGAAAGTCTGGAAGATTTGAACTTTGCAACCGAATGGCTTTTGTCATCACTCAAGGATGGAAAACCCAATCTGGCTCTGGCCGGGGCAACACCATTCCTGCGTTTGTTTGGCCTGACGCTTGGTGGTATTCTGATGATCAAAGGTACAATCCTGTCATCCGAACAACAGCACTCTTCTGCGGCCAAACGCCTGGCATTACTGCGTTTCTATTGTGTGAACCTCCTTCCCCAAACAACGTCACTCCTGGATGCCATCGTCAACGGTGCCGAAAGTGTCATGGAGACGGATGTTGTTTTTGACGGGCTTTGAACCTCGCCCTGTATCGCCTGGCCGCATATGAAAAAGGCTGCCAGATGGAGCTTCGGCGGCCTTTTTCATGATCGAATAATGTTGAAGCTCAGTTGGCTTTGCTGGTTCCGGCTTTCGCGGTTTGCAAGTTCTTGCCGACGGTCATCACAAACAGATTCTCCGGTTTGAACAGGCGCTTGGCGACGCGTTTTGCATCCTCAAGGCTCACTGCCTCAATATAGCTGTTGCGTTTGTCGAAATAGTCGATACCCAGATCTTCTTCCTGAATACCCACCAGCTGACGGGAAATCTTGGAAGATGTGTCAAAGCGCAAAGGATACGAACCGATCAGAAACTGCTTAGCAGCATCCAATTCGTCCTGGGTCAAACCATCTTTGGCAAGTTTGGTAATTTCGATACGAACCAGTTCGATTGCCTGCTCGGTATTGTCAGTCCGGGTCTGCATGGCGCCAACAAACAATTGCGAATGCTCACGATCTGTCAGATAGCTGGCAACGCCATAGACCAGACCTCGCTTTTCACGGATCTCGGTGAAAAGACGGGAATTCATGCCGCTGCCTAATGCGTGATTGATGACATAGGCTGCATAGAAGTCAGGATCATCGCGCTTGATGCCTTCCAATGCGAAGCGAATGCTGGTTTGCGGGTTGTTGACCGATATGTCCTTGCGGCCTTTATTTGTCAGGGTGTAATCCGCGACTTCTACGGTTTCACCTTTAGCAGGCAAAGGAGCAAAAATTTTATCGAGGAGCGGTGCCAGCGTCTTGGCATCTATGGCCCCGACCACACCGATGATCAGATCATCACGGGTCAGAACATTGCGATGAAAGTCCACAAGATCAGCCTTGGTGATTGCCTTCATGGTTTCTAGCTCGCCATCACCGGGACGGCTGTAAGGATGGTTTCCATAGACGGACTGACGCCATGCTTTTGACATGATATTGCGTGGGGATTTTTCCTTGCGCTTCAACCCGCTCATCAAAACCGCTCGCATGCGTTCAATTGCATCTTCGTCAAAGCGCGGTTTTTGTAGGGCGAGGCTAAGCAGGTCTGTGGCTTCAGTAAGGTTGGGTGTCAAAGTGCGCAGAGAGCCATAGAAACGCTCATAGCCAGCATCAAAGCTCATATGAATGGCATTTTCTTCCAGACGTGTCTGGAAGGCTTCTGCCTTCATATCACCCGCACCTTCATCGAAAAGCGCAGTCAGCATGGTTGCAGTGCCCAATTTGTCGGCCTTTTCATTGACCACACCGCCCAAGAAAGAAAAGTCCATGGTCACGATGGGAACAGAATGCTCCTCCACCAACCATGCCTTGATACCGCTGGGGCTGACGACTTCCTGAATTTCAGTTGCACGAGCAGGACTCAAGCTTGCAACAATCATTGCCAATAGGAAGAGAAGACCGATCACCAATAGAAATGGGCGGTTATCTGGCACCTTTTTGGCCTTTGCAATAGCGCGCTTTTTGAATGCTGGGGAGGAGGGCTGAGAATCTTGATTATGCATGGTTTAGCTCTCCTTCTTTGCAGAAGATTGAGGTTTGGATTTAGGGAGCGGATGTGTGTCGTTCGGCGGCATTTTGTCTTGTTTGGTCACCGGCTTTGCAGCTTTGGGAGCGCGTAAGTATCCGGTCACGGAACGATTCTCTTTCAGATACTTTGCGGCAACATCCTGAACATCCTTGATGGAGAGTTCACTTAATTTTTGGGGCCAATCACGGATATCATCGAGAGTGCCGCCGGTTGTCAGAGTTCGCCCAACGATATTGGCCAAAGTGACCTGGTTGTCCTGACTATAGTAACTTTGCGTAAGTATTGACCGTTTGGCCCGCTTCAACTCTTCTTCACTAACGCCATCGTCTATCAGGCGTTGGATCTGTGCGCCAATGGCCGTATCCACATCAACAAGTGTCTTGCCAGCAGCAGGAGAGCCATAAATATAGAAAGTCGTATCATCCAGCCCATTGGAGGAATAGCCTGCCCCGGCAGATGTCGCGATCTTGTCCTTTACAACCAAGGTTTGATAGAGGCGGGAATTGGTGCCTGATCCGAGGATATATCCAAGCAGATCCAAGGCGTAAGATTCCTTGCCAGTCGCTGAAGTATAGCTCGGTACCACATATGAACGGCTCATTTGTGGTTGGGTGACGCGCTCATGTCGCAAAGTGAGCGTGCGTGCAGTACGTTGTGGTGGTTCTATTGGCCGAATACGAGGACCCGGTTCGGCTCGGCGTTTGACTTTGCCGTAGGTCTCCTTCGCCAGCTTCTTGATTTCTTCCGCATTCACATCACCTGCCACAATGAGAATGGCATTGTTGGGCGTGTAATAAGTATTGTAGAAATTGAGAGCTGTTTCCCGATCCAGTTTCTCGATTTCATGAGCCCAGCCAATGACCGGCTTGCCATAGGGGTGATTGCGATAAAGCGATGCTGAGACTGCTTCTCCCAATAGCGAGCTTGGAACGCTATCCGTACGGCTTACACGTTCTTCCTGAACCACCTGGCGCTCTGGATTGACCTGATCTTCGCGCAACACCAGATTCGCCATGCGATCTGCTTCCATTGCCATCATGGTTGGTAGATGCTGTTTGGCAACACGCTGGTAATAGGCCGTGAAGTCATAAGAAGTGAAAGCGTTTTCCTGGCCTCCGACGGATTCGATGATTCGCGAAAACTCTCCGTCAGGATGCTCCTTGGTGCCTTTGAACATCAGATGTTCGAGAAAATGTGCAATGCCGGTTTCGCCGGGTTTTTCATCGGCGGAGCCCACTTTGTACCAAACCATATGGGTTGCTACCGGTGCCCGATGATCGGGAATCACAATCACCTGCATGCCGTTGTCGAGTTCAAACTGCGAGAAATTGGCACCAAGGGAAGGCAGATCCGCGAGCGATTCGGTCATTTTGCCCGGAACATCATTTCCGCTTTTATACAGAACGGACTGTATGACGGGGATTGGCACAGCGTCATTGCTAGCATGCACTCCGTGAGCTGAGGCTTGAGTAACGGCAACCGAACTAAGAAGCGCAAAGAAGCAGCTCTTCAATAGCCATTTGGAGGAAGGAGAAGGTGGATTCGAAAACTGGCGCATATATCACTCCAGAAAATGGGTCCCGGATCGGGTAAATGAAAGGAACTGATATGATCCTTGAAATGTAGGAACCACTCTGATCACACCCAAATGAAATGTTCGTAAGTATTTGAGTGCTTTCTCTATCCCTATGAAAGGAAAAAGGTTTCAGGACGAACTGTGTCTGTAATCGTGGGTAATGATTCCTTGTGAAGCCAAATTGAGGCTGTGTTTGTGGTCTAAACATGGCGAGCTGAGATACATGAACAGGTCTTTCCTTGACGATGTGAGCGGTACAACGGACATCTCAGCCGCTGTAATGACCAGATATGGGAGCCTCGGAGAATCTCGTGTAGGTCAACAAGGATCACGGTCATTGGAAAAACGGAGAGACAGGGGATTTGCACATTCTCAGAGTTGCATTTGCAACTTTGGTCGGCATTTTCCAGTCGGTTGTTGTCAGGAAAATGATAACAACCGGGGAAAAACTGAGGATTTCCACCTATTTTGTTCCAATCAGAACCAATTCTCCTTGGCAATTGGGCGAAGAATACTCCCTCAAAAGGTGCGAAAACAAGATTTCTATAAATATTACAAAGAACTAGCTTCAGATTCTGTTGTCTTGACACCCCAAGGCCTCGCGATTATGGTGCGCCCGTCTTCGATAGCTCGGTTTATCCGACTTCGTTACAAGCTCGATCATCGTCTTGGCGGGCAAAACCTGGCGCCGCGATATCCATCAGGCAGGAACGGGAATTGACGCGATGAATTCTGATGAACGGGACAGTAAGCTTGAAGTAGGTAAGACCGGAAAAGAGCTAGAAGAGACCAAGGAGCTGGACAGCCGCCTCGTGGAACTGGATGCAAAGCTGGCGCAAATGACGCAGCAAGGTGATCAGGACCAAGGGGCGCAACAAGGAAACGGGGCAAATGCATCTGGCCTCGCCATGGCATGGCGATTGGGATCAGAGTTTATTGCCGGTGTCTTTGTTGGTGGTGCGATTGGATGGCTCATTGACAAATGGTTTGGCCTGGCGCCTTGGGGAATGATCATATTCATCCTTCTCGGTTTCATGGCAGGTATGCTAAATATGCTGCGCTCGGCGGGGAAGATATCTCCTCCGGGTGAGTAAAAACAAACTGGGCAGGATGGCTTCAAAGCTTTTTGCCTCGAAGTGCGACTTGGACATCTAATAAAGGGGCTCACGCCGTGGCCAACGATCCGATCTCACAATTTAAGATCAATTCGATCTTTTCTCTAGGCGAAGTCGGTGGCGTTGAGTTCGCAATGACGAACTCCGCTGTTTTCATGATTGCAACCATTGTTGTGATCTCCAGCTTCCTGATCATGTCTACATCTGGCCGTGGTCTGGTGCCTAGCCGCTGGCAATCAACGGCGGAGCTTGTTTATGAGCTCGTGGCGAGTACGCTAAGGAATACAGCAGGTACCGAAGGGATGAAGTTCTTCCCACTGGTATTCTCCTTGTTCACTTTCGTTCTGACCGCCAACCTGATTGGCATGTTCCCTTACTTCTTCACCGTTACCTCGCACATCATCGTTACGCTTGCGCTGGCCCTGCTGGTGATCACCACTGTGATCCTGTACGGCTTCATGCGCAACGGCATTGGCTTCCTGAAGCTTTTTGTGCCTTCTGGTGTTCCGGGCGCTATCCTGCCCTTCATCGTTATCATTGAAATTCTGTCATTCCTGTCCCGTCCAGTCAGCCTGTCGCTGCGTCTGTTCGGTAACATGCTGGCTGGTCACATCGTCCTCAAGGTTTTTGCGGGCTTTATCGTGTCCTTGACAGCAGCAGGTGCTGCGGGTTGGCTGGGTGCTATATTCCCATTTGCCATGACCATCGCGCTGACAGCTCTGGAGTTCCTGGTCGCTTGTTTGCAGGCTTACGTCTTTACGATCCTGACCTGCGTATATCTGAATGACGCGATCCACCCGTCTCATTAGAGGTGCCAATAGGCAACTTGAACCAGGTCCTGGTGGAAAAGTTTCGAACTATCAACCTAACTCGAATTCTCGTTTGATTTAATAGGAGAGATCACAATGGAAGCTGAAGCAGCAAAGCTGATTGGTGCTGGTATCGCTTGCATCGGTATGGGTGGCGCAGGCATCGGCGTGGGCACCATCTTTGGTAACTACCTGTCTGGCGCTCTGCGGAACCCTTCTGCAGCCCCAGCCCAGTTCACCAACGCGCTGATCGGTGCAGCCCTTGCTGAAGGTCTTGGTATCTTCTCTCTCGTTGTTGCCCTGATTCTCCTCTTCGTAGCTTAATCCTAAGCAAATACGAAGATTCAAAAAACGTCGGTTCCGCCTTGCTCTGCTAGACTCTCTTTTATTGTTCTAGCAGAGCGGGCAAGTAAAAAATGATCCGGCTTTTGATTGGGAGATTGCAATGACGAAGAACCTGATTGACTCGCAAGAAGGCATTCCAGGTATGATGGAAGATACGGGGGCGAATTTTCCTCCGTTTGATTCCGCTACCTACGGTTCTCAAATTTTGTGGTTGGTTATTACTTTTGGGCTTCTTTACTATCTGATGTCCAAAGTGGCACTGCCGCGCATTGCGAACATTCTTGAAGTACGGCGTGACAGGATTGCCAGTGACCTTGGAGAGGCTGAAAGCCTCAAAAAGGAAACCGATGAAGCGATCGCCTCATACGAGCAATCCTTGGCAGAAGCTCGCCAGAAAGCTCATGGCATCGCCCAATCTGCTCGTGATACGGCAAAGGCGGACATCGAGTCCAAAAATGCTGAGATCGAAGCAGACATTGCCAAACAGCTGGTAGCGGCAGAGGAAAAAATCTCTGCGGTGAAAGCCAAGGCAATGGGCGAAGTTGAAGAGATCGCTCAGAGCACGACCGAGGCAATTCTGGAGCAGATTATGGGCTCCGGCGTCGCAGCAAAAGACGTTGCAGTGGCTGTAGCAGCTGCAAAAGCGAATTAAGGGAGTGCATCATGGGTGACGCAACTTTATGGGCTTTTGTCGCGCTGATCGTTTTCTTTGGTATCATCATCAAAGCTGGTGTACCGGGAATGATTGCTGCAGCCCTCGACAAACGCGCAAAATCTATCGAGGATGAGCTGGATCAGGCTCGTCGTCTGCGTGAAGAAGCACAGGCTCTGTTGGCGGAATACCAGCGTAAGCAGCGTGAAGCGGAAAGCGAAGCTGAGGAAATCGTTACCTTGGCCAAGCGTGAAGCAGAAGCGATGGAAAAAGACGCTGCGGCCAAGATTCAGGACTATGTAGCTCGCCGTACCAAACAGGCTGAAGAAAAGATTGCTCAGGCTGAAAGTCAGGCAATTGCTGAAGTCAAGGGTGCAGCAACCGATGTTGCTGTTTCTGCGGCCGAAAGCATTCTGGCCAAGCAGATGGGCGGTAAAGCAGGCAAGGCCCTGCTGAAGGCCTCTATTGAGGAAGTTGGCGGAAAGCTCAACTAAATCAAAAGAGCGCCGGATCCTTCACCGGATCACCAAAAGAGTTTAAAAGGCCGTGGCAAACTTTGCCGCGGCCTTTTTAGGTTATGGCCGCTTTGAAGGAACCTGTTTCTGCATGGTTTGTTTGGTAGAATGTCCGCGCAAGATCCTCTGAAATGATGCGTTGGTCTCATCAAGTCCTTATGGGAAATGAATTGCCTTGTGATTTGGGAAAACAATGTCTCAATACTGCTTTCGTTCATTCGAACTGATCCCATATAATGATATGCGTCTTACTTCGTGCTCATATTTTTCTGGTAGATAAATCCATGGCAATTTTAAAAAACATCGGCCTTACTTTTGTGGTCTGCATGCTGATATCCAGTCAGACGGTCTGGGCTATTGATCACGACCTTCAAAAGTCGATTGATGAGGCCAAGGAGGCTGGCAAACTGCAAGGGCTTCATCAAGTGATTGTGTATCATAAGGGGAAACTCATTGTTGATGCCAGTTATCAGGGGTTGGATCAGAGATGGGGTAGCCCACTCGGGATGCGAGAGTTCGACGATGGCAGCCTGCATGATCTGCGCTCTGTTACCAAGAGCATAACCAGCCTGATTTATGGAATAGCTTTGGCTGAGGGAAAGGTGCCCGATCCATCGAGAAGCCTCTATGCAGCATTTCCAAAATACAAGGATCTGGGTGAAGAAGAGGGCCGTAGTAGCATTTCAGTTGACGATACTCTTAGCATGCGGATGGGAATAGAGTGGGACGAAAGCCTACCCTATACGGACAAACGCAACAGCGAAATCGCCATGGAGTTTTCCAAGGACCGCTATCACTACGTGTTGAGCCGACCATTGCAGGGAAAGCCAGGCGAAAAATGGGTCTATAATGGAGGAGCGACAGCGCTGGTTGGCCGTTTGATAGCACAAGGAACAGGCGTGATGCTGGATGCATATGCCAAAGAGAAGCTGTTTGATCCGATGGGCATAGATCAGTTTGAATGGGTGCGGGGAGCTGATAAGGAACCATCTGCTGCTTCTGGTCTGCGTCTCCGTGCCAAGGACCTCGCCAAAATCGGATTGATGATCAATCAGGGTGGAAAATGGCAGGGTAAGCAGATAGTGCCTCTTGATTGGATCAAGACATCACTGGAACCCAGAACCGTTACGAGTTCCGGCTTGAAATATGGCTATTTCTGGTATCTCTCCCCGCGAGGTGAACCACCCTATTGGGCCGCTGGGTTCGGAAATGGAGGCCAGCAATTGATCATCAATAAAGGACTGGATTTCGTTGTTGTCATTTATGCTGGCAATTACAATCAACGGGATGCCTGGAAGATGCCAAGGTCATTGGTTGAAAACTATCTATTGCCCAAACTTCTTCCCAAGTGAGCCAAGGGCCTGACCTCAAAAGAGCGGAAACTCCGACTAATGACTGTCCCGGGAAACTGAATTTCTATATACAAACGATTGTTCGTTTAATAAGCTCCATGCGAAGAATATTGAAAAGCATGTCAGGAGATCAGGACATGCGAATGGAGAGAGAAATGGATCAGTTCAAAGCGATTGTGATTGACCGTGACGAGGAGAAAAAGCAAAGCGTTGCAGTCAAAACCCTGAACCAAAGTGACTTGATGGATGGCGATGTTACCGTTCAAGTGGCCTATTCTACAGTCAATTACAAAGATGGCCTGGCCATTACCGGCAAAAGCCCCGTGGTTCGTCGCTGGCCCATGATACCTGGTATTGATATGGCGGGAACGGTTTTGGCGTCAGATAATTCTGACTTCAAACCTGGCCAGGAGGTTGTTCTCAATGGTTGGGGTGTTGGTGAGACCCATATGGGCGCCTATAGCCAGGTGGCGCGGGTCAAATCAGATTGGCTGATCCATAAGCCGGAAGGTCTGAGCGCAAAACATTGCATGGGAATTGGTACTGCTGGCTATACGTCCATGCTTTGCGTCATGGCTCTTGAGAAGGCTGGCCTGACGCCAGATAAAGGACCGATTCTTGTCACTGGGGCCGCTGGTGGCGTTGGCTCTGTTGCAATTGCCATCCTTTCCAAGCTTGGATACCACGTTATTGCGTCCACGGGGCGTAGCAGTGAAGAGGCGTATCTGAAAAGTCTTGGAGCTTCCGAATTGATTGATCGTGAGGAACTGTCGGGTCCGGCCCGGCCATTGAACAAGGAAAAGTGGGCGGGTGCCGTAGATGCGGTTGGCAGTCACACATTGGCCAATGTACTATCCATGACCCAATATGGTGGTGCAGTTGCTGCTTGTGGTTTGGCTCAAGGCATGGATCTGCCATCCAGTGTTGCCCCGTTCATTCTGCGTGGTGTCAGCCTGTTGGGCATTGATTCTGTGATGGCACCGAAAGCAAAACGAATCGAGGCATGGAGCCGTTTGGCTCAGGATCTGGATTTATCGAAGCTGGAAAGCCTGACCAAAACGGTTCCATTTGACGAGGCCATGCAGGCTGCCGCCGATATCGTGGACGGAAAAATCCGCGGTCGTATCATTATTGATATCGCCGATCAGGGCTGATCAGGCTGCAATCGTGAAGGCTCCATAGGTAAAATTAATAATACATATGGAGCTTCGCAATCATGAATTATATGACCTGAAGAATGGTAAGCAGGGTCACCGATATTTCTGTCTATTGAAGTAAACAACGTAATCCGTGATAGTACGCCCGGTGCGATTGAATAAGGCTGCCAGTCAGCCGGAACAATAATGGGAAGCTTTAAGGCCTTAGATCCTTCAAGCTAAAGGGATTATGACCTCCAAACGAAAAAATTTTACGCAGGAGAACCGCTCTACGCGAGATTTGATACTGGATATTGCCGAGCAGGAAATTGCAAAGAAAGGGGTGGAAGGGCTCAAACTGAAAGATGTGGCAGAACAGGTCGGGGTGCAACTCCCATCCATCTATGCTCATTTCTCTAGCCGCAAAGAGGTATTAGAGGCTTTGGCGGACCGTTTGATGGATGACTTATTGATCATTTACCACGATATCAAAGCATTGCCGCCTATGGAGGGCCTGTTGGCCAGCGCGGAAAAAACCATTGAATTCTACGTAACGCATTGCGGCTATGCCCGTTTGTTACTTGCTGACTTTCCTGCGCCTTTTGAGTATTCGGTCTTCAATAAATGTAGTTCCAAAATTCAGGAAGTGCTTGTCGTCATGGGCGACATGATCAATCGTGGGGTAGAAGAGGGGACAGTTCGGCAGGTACCACCAGATTTACTTTTGTCCTTTCGCATGGGGATTACACTTTTTCCACTTTTTATGCGTTCCGATATAGGTCGTAAGGAGATGGTTACTGATGCTGTTATCATTGAGAGGATTACCCGCGAGTCGCTATCATTGCTGCGCCAATTCCTGGAACCAGTAAGAAATGAAAATGGTGCCTGTCTCACATAATGTAGAGATCTGGATTCTATGGCCGAGAGATGAAAGCCGGAAACGCAGGATGTGTTGCCGGCTTTTTTGCCAAGTGGAAGCAAGAAGCAGCATTTAAAGCGTTACAGAAATCAATTTGTATATGTGCAAAAATTGCATATTTCATGAAAAAGCGCTTTTGTTTCAGTTGTGCACATATCTTTTTTTCTGCGTTCTATGCTCAGCATTGAAATATTATTCTTTCAATAAGAAATATAATTTCAAAATTCATTCATAAATTGTTTTTTATTCAAAAAAATTTGGGAAAAAATTAAATAATATTGTTCAGACTGCATTAAGGGCTTTTACAACAGGGAAGTTTGTGATTACCTCGCAGGAACAGATCAAGACGAGGCGGTAAGAAAAGCCTAGATTTAAAAGGTGGATCGAAGTCAAGGTTCTGCCCTATTCGAGTCCTAGATGATCTGTTCGTGCAATAAGTCAAGTGAGTGAAAGCGATGTCTGCTCAAGCTGCTAACCAAGCGACCAATATCTCGACCCCGGCAAATGAGGATCTGCTGGAGAAGCAATATCATACTATCGGCATTCAGTCCGTGGCGGCCGCAATGTCATGCGCCTCCAAGAAGAAGGCAGCTAAGAAGAAGGCAGATTATCTGACCCTCTCTGAAGAGATTATGACCGATTAGAGCATCGGGCGATTATGCTGTAACACATCCTGTTGCCTTGAAGTAGTTC